>ERZ1643249.32-NODE-32-length-231272-cov-29.090785_pt1 | contig 231272 bp, 205 predicted proteins | sample MGYA00579263_ERZ1643249 | MGnify/ENA primary metagenome ERZ1643249 (study PRJEB29033, sample SAMEA4952264) | chicken gut metagenome | biome: Broiler Chicken; feature: Gastrointestinal Tract; material: Caecum | place: Ireland | collected 2018 | study: Broiler...
TAACCCCGGCCTCCAAACACAATAACCAGTGGCCTCAAAAGCTACGAATATTCAGGACGGCGATCAGTTCACCGCGTTCGTGCCGGTACCTCCTGTCATGGCGAGCATGATGGGGAACGAGGGCAATCGCGAAGCTGCGAAGGAGACTGAGGGAGGAGGAGTCGTTGGCGGTTCCAGAAGGAGCCGTACGCGCGCGGAGGTCGAGAGCGCGGTCGATGACCTCATTGCCTGCTACGGGTCTTTCCCCGCATCGGCCGTTAGCGAGCGGGTTACGAGTGTGGGCGAGAGGACGGTAAGGCGCTATCTTTTCGACATGGTGAAGGAGGGCAAGCTTGTTTCCGCCCCGCGCGGCAGGTCGACAACTTATCGAGTCGGCAGCTCGGCCGGCAGTTTCAGCGGTGATTGCTGAGTTCTACCTTGCTAGAGACGCCTGTCCTCCTGCGGCATGCGGGTTGCTGTCGGGAAAACGCCGTCTGGCAGAGGGATGTTGAGTTCAATTTGAGCTCAACTCGGACACGCGAAATGGGGCTAATTTCGGTTAATGGGGAGACGGCGGTACACCACGTAGACGAGAGCGCACAGTAGCCCACTTTTCACTTACTGAGTGGGAGTGATGTAGACAGGGCGCACATAACGGCCCGATACGATGACATTGACTCTGTAGGGAGGTCTTCGGACCTCCCTTTGCTATTGTCTGGTCCTATTCCGGCTCTCGTGCGGGCATTCGTTGGCGCATTCGGTCGTACGCATGGGCCGGTTCCCTGTAGCGTCAGTCCAAGTGCAGTCTATGGTGATGCTACCGGGAGTGTTCCATCCAAGACTGATCTGGCTGCGGATTACACTTGTATACCAATCGAACGGGAAGAGCGATTGGGACGGATATGGAAGAAGCCTTGACCTCAGCGAGCAAGTGTTTTGCTCGCAAACCTGTGCCGAAATCATGGAAACGATGGGGGCTGTACCTCATTGAGTCCATGGTTCTCATCGGCCTGCTGTTCCTGATGTCTCGCCTGGTACCGGTTATGCCTTCATTCGTGATTGCGCTGCTTTGGGCGGTGCTGACTTTTGTCATGACGATCGGTCATGTTTACCGTGTCGTTGTAAAGAAGACATATCGTCAGGTCAGATATCGTGAAGGCGGTATGCACGCCCGCTTCAACAATGGGCGAATTCTGTCCATCATTATTGGATTCGTGTTTTCCGCGGTATGTTCGGCCGGATTGATCCTGAGCACTCCTCGATGGGGAACCCTCGAATGGATCCTTACCGTGATTTCGATTCCGCTGTATATTGTCGTGTTCCTTGTCGCGGACAAGTTGTCGCGTAGGGAATATACGGAGAATTACCGTTTGTCGGGCTGTTTGTTCTGGAGCTATATCGTCGTGGGGGTGCTACTGGTTGTTTTGTATACCGTCGCCACGTTGGTACGGCCGATGACGACGTACGACAGTGCGGTTGATGCGTTCCTGGCTGCGAAGAACCCTCTCGAAGGCGCATCTTCCACGTTGGTGTCCGAGTCGGGGATATTGATGAGTTTCGTGGATGGGATGAAGCTGTATGGCATCTCGACGGCATCCCACGTGTCCGCGGCCATCTCATTCGCGATCGTGATCATCTTGTCTGTTTCCACGTTCTTCGGCATCGCGGGTTTACTGAGGGTGGCTTCCATCGATATCGGTGAGATGAAGAGGGTGTTTTCGCCTTTGCCGGCGGAGGGACAGAAGATTGCGGATCTGCATGTCAAGAAGGCGTATATCGTCGTGGCTGCGGCTATGCCTGCCGTCCTGATCGCATCATTCGTCGGCGCCGATTCCTGGATGGCCACTGTAGCGACGACTCAAGGATATACCATGGCCGAACGATTCGTCCGTGACCAGATGGATCTTGCCATATATGTGCTCGACGGCAAATACTACGACCAGCGGGCAGTCGAAATGGTGCGTGAGGAAACCGAAAGGAAGGTCGCCAAGCTCAGCGAGAAGAATAGCGAGGTGCTAACGAATCTCATTAACGAATCGTTCGATAAGCGTCTCGAGAATGTGGATGACTACCTTGATTGGTACTACAGCCTGCCTGCCGATTACGAACGATTGGCGAGTATGATCACCGGTTCCGCGGAGGAATTCGTAACCGATCAGTTCACCGCGCACATCGAAAACGGCATCGACGACTCCGCTATTGACGAGCAGTTGGAGCGTTACGCCGCCCAGATCGACCAATATCGCACGGATGTGGAGGAGGAGCTCGCCGCGTATGAAATGGATGACGTACCCGAATGGCTGATCGTCGAGAAGGAGGAACCGGATGACGATTTCTTCTCCGACTCGTTTGAACCGGCCCAGCGGCTACTCGATGCGAATGATCGGGTCGTGATAAGCAGTACGATCGGCCTGGCCGCCGGTGTGCTCATGAAAGCGGCATCGAAACAGTTCTTTAAGAAATTCGTAAGTCAGATCGGAAGCAAACTCGGTGCGAGCGCTATAGGAAGCGCCATCGGCGGTACTGCGGGTACCGTTGCGGGTCCACTCGGCACGGTTGCGGGGCTTGCCGCCGGTGCCGCGGTCGGAGTCGGCGTGGACGCATTGATGTTGAACATCGACGAATGGCAGAACCGCGACGAGTACAAGGCGGAGATCGTCGAAGCCATCGAGGAACAACGCAGTGAGGTTTTGGGCGCATTGGGATAGGAGCCAGTCTGTTCTTCATCCACGCATGGTCTTCGCGGCAAGGCTGAACGAAGAGGCACGATATGGCGGAGCATCGACTCGGCATCGGCGTATTTCGCTGCAATGTCGTGTCGTGACATGGATGGAATACGACCGTGACGGGGGATGATTTCTGCCGCGACACGCCATTGATGAAACGCTACGTAGCCACGCTGCATGACTCTCGGGTGAACATCAGGTAAACTCAGTGTGTTCACTGTTGAAAACCTGAGCGAAAAAGGTGGCGAGTCCGTTGGACGTTTCATTCATGACTTTTATCCAACAGGTCCTCACCAACCCCGCACTGATGGTGACTACGTTGCTCACGCTCGGCGTCATCTTCGTCAACGGTTGGACCGACGCCCCCAACGCCATCGCCACCTGTGTGACCACGCGCTGCATGCGTGTACGCTCCGCGGTCATCATGGCCGCGGTCTTCAATTTCCTGGGTGTGTTCATCATGACCCAGCTGAACGCCTCGGTGGCCTCCACCATCAGCAACATGGTGGATTTCGGCGGCAACACGCATGAGGCGCTGATCGCCCTGTGCGCCGCGCTGTTCTCCATCGTCGTCTACAGCGTGATCGCTTCGCTGTTCGGCATCCCCACCTCCGAAAGCCATAGTCTGATCGCCGGCCTGTCCGGTGCGGCCATCGCCATCCAGAGCGGCATCGGCGGCATCAACATGGACGAGTGGGTCAAGGTGCTGTACGGTCTGGTGGCCAGCCTGGTCATCGGCTTCGCGATGGGCTGGGTCGTCTGCAAGCTGGTCACGGTGATCTGCGCCGGCATGGACCGCCGCCGCACCAACGGGTTCTTCAAATACGCGCAGATCGTGGGCGCCGCCTCGATGAGCTTCATGCACGGCGCGCAGGACGGCCAGAAGTTCATCGGCGTGCTGTTCCTGGGCATGGCGTTCTGCAACGGGCAGTCCAGCGTGGCCGGCGTGGTGATCCCGGTGTGGCTGATGCTGCTGTGCAGCGTCATCATGGGCCTGGGCACCTCGGTGGGCGGCGAGCGCATCATCAAGTCGGTCGGCCAGGACATGGTCAAGCTGGAGAAGTTTCAGGGCTTCTCCGCCGACCTGTCGAGCGCGTTGTGTCTGCTGCTGATGACGGTGCTCGGCATCCCCGTGTCCACCACGCACACCAAGACCAGCGCCATCATGGGCGTCGGCGCGGTCAAGCGTCTGTCCGCCATCAACTTCGGCGTGGTCAAGGACATGATGCTCACCTGGGTGTTCACATTCCCCGGCTGCGGCATCATCAGTTACATCATGGCCAAACTGTTCATGTTCATCTTCTAACGGAAGGAACTGCTTCACATGGCAAGAAAGAACGACGCGTTCTATTTCGACTCCTTTGACAGGAGCGCCGAATACGCCTGTCAGGCCGTGCAGCTACTGGCGGACGTCATGCGCCATTACGACCCGGATACGCTCCAGGAGCGCATGGGGCAGATGCACGCCATCGAGCAGGCGGCCGACGAGGTGCGTCACGCGTTGGTCGACGAGCTGGTCACCGCGTTCATCACCCCGATCGATCGCGAGGACATCGCGCTGCTCAGCGACTATCTGGACAGCGTGGTCGATGAGATCGAAGGCGTGCTGCACCGGCTGTACTACGACAACGTCCGTGAGATTCGCCCCGATGCGCTCGTCACCCTCGACAAGGTGGTCGAGGAGGTGGGCCAGATGAAGGACCTGGTCGCCGAGATGCGCCGGTTCAAGCGGTCCAAGACCCTGCGCGAGCGCGTGTTCACGATCAACCGCATCGAGCAGGAGGCGGATACGATGTTCGTGGATGCGTTGCGCACGCTGCACACCGCCGAGACCGACCCGTTGCGCGTGTTCGCCTGGCATGAGGTGTACACGCAGCTGGAGGAGTGCGCCGACGCCTGCGAGAAGGTGGCCGACGTCATCGACAACGTGGTGATGAAGAACAGCTGAGCCTACCGTCCGCCCTTGAGCCAGGCGATGGCCAGCTGCGTGCGGTTGGTCATGCCGAGCTTGTCCAGGATTCCGCTGATGCGGTTGCGCACGGTGCCCTCCGACAGGCACAGGCGGGAGGCGATGTCCCGGTTGTCGAGTCCCTGCGCGACCAGCGCGGCGATGTCCCGTTCGCGGTCGCTCAGGTCCGGGAACGGATCGCTGGGCACGTCGCCGTCGTGGCGGTGGGGCCGTTCCGCCGTCAGCTTGCCGAGCACCTCGGCGCCGAGCACGACCTGCCCCGCCATCACGGCCTGCAAGGCGGGGGCGACGGCGGACACGTCCTGCTTGATGAGGTATCCACGGGCGCCGATGGCGATGGCCTCGTCGATATAGGCCCGGTCCGAGAACGTGGTCAGGAACAGGATGCGCGCGGCGTGGTCGAACGCCAGGATGCGCCGGGCCGTGTCCAATCCGCTCACGCCGGGCATCTGGATATCGAGCAGCAGCACGTCCGGCCGGTGGTGCGGGCCGGATCGATAGCGTTCCACGGCGTCGGTTCCGTTGTTCGCCGTCCAGAGCACCTCGGCCGCCCCAGTGGCGGCGAGGATGGTGGCCAGCGACTGGCAGACGATGGGGTCGTCATCCACGATGGCGGTTTTCATGCGCGTCCTCCCTCGGCGGTCCATGGTGTTTTGGGAATCGATGCGAAGACGCGCCATCCGTCGTTGAACGGTCCGCACAGCGCCGTGCCTCCCAACGCCCTGACGCGGGCCTCGATGTCGGCCAGCCCCATGCCGCGCGGAGCGGCGGCCTTGGCATGCGGCGTGCGGCCTCCGTCATCCTGCACGGTCAGCTGCCAGAAGGCGGGGAACTCGTGCAACAGCACCGATACCTGCGCGGCGTCGCTGTGATGGGCCACATTCGACACGGCCTCGCGGATCACCGCGGCCAGGCACCGTGCAACCGGCGCGGGCGCCGTTCTGATATCGTTGCGCAGCCGAACGTCGAAATCCGCCGCACCGTCGAACGCGTGCGCCGCGGCATGGATCTGCGCGGCGAAATCCGTGCCGTTATCCTCCAGATCGTGGACGGAACGGCGGATCATCGTCATCGCCTGGTCCGCCGTATCGTGGATCTGCGCGAACCCACGGGCGGCATCGTGCGCGCCGCCGGCCTCGGCCACCAGCCGTCCCGCCTCGGCCTGCATGATGGCGCGGGTGAGCAGATGGCCGACGTTGTCATGGATATCGCGGGCGATGCGCGTGCGTTCGTTGACGGTGGCCGTATGGATGGCCGCGGCGCGTTCCTCGCTGCCGTCGGCGAGCCGGATCCGGTAGCGGCGCAGCATGTCCCGGGACTCATCCTCGATCCGGGTCCTGCCGGCGTCGAGCGCGTTGCAGCGTCTCGCGGATTCCCCGAGCAGCGCACCCACCGTCGCAACAACGACGATGAGATACGAATCCGGCACGGCCTGCCCGCGGTCGGCACCCAATCCGAACAGGCGCATCGCCAACGGCGCGACCCACAGCCAGCACGACACGGCCATCATCCAACGCGGCAGCCCGTCCGCACCGCTCCCGCGGACGGGCGATGCGCCGGCACGTACTAAGCGGAGGGGCCGCAGACGCATGGCGTCATAGGTGATTGTCGGCAGGAACCAGAGGAATTCGGCGGACAGGCAAGCCATAACCGCGTAGCAGCCCGGCATCAGGGGACGAAGCCGTGCGGCCGGCAGCCATTCGCACAGCGACGTGCAGCAGACCGCGGCCAGCAGCGCCACGACCGAACCCGGCCGCATATCGCCGGTGAGGGTGATATGCAGGATCAGGCACAAGGCGAACAGTACGGCCTTGTCGAGGAGTGTGCGCATGTCTCCACCATACCGTGACTTCGGGGACGGGCATGGTGACATTCGTCACGATCCGGGCGGAAACGATGACGTGTCTCACCATGCAGGCCCCGCCGGCATCCTGCATCATGGAGATACCTACACAAGACAGGAGGAAGCGATGACCACATCCGTTCCACCCGCGGTCAGCGTTCATGGGCTGGTCAAACGGTACGGCGACGTGCTCGCCCTCGACTATTTCGACCTGGACGTCAGACAGGGGGAGATCTTCGGCCTGCTCGGCCCGAACGGTTCGGGCAAAACCACCGCCATCAACTGCATCCTGGCGCTGCTGACCTACGACGCCGGGCAGGTCGGCGTCTTCGGATCGCCGATGACGCCCACCAGCTATGCGCTCAAACGACGCATCGGCGTCGTGCCGCAGGAGGTCGCCGTCTTCTACGAGCTGACCGTCGAGGAGAACATCGACTATTTCTGCTCCCTGTACGTGCCCGACAGACGCACCCGAACCCCCATGGTCGACGAGGCCATCGCCTTCGTGGGACTCGACGACTACCGGCGGTTCCGTCCGGGCAAGCTCTCCGGCGGTCTGCTGCGCAGGCTCAACATCGCCTGCGGCATAGCGCACAGGCCCGACCTCATCTTCTTCGACGAACCCACCGTGGCCGTGGACCCGCAAAGCCGCAACGCCATCCTGGAAGGCATCATGACCCTGCGCGACCGCGGCACCACCGTCGTGTACACCAGCCACTACATGGAGGAGGTCGAGCAGATCTGCGACCGCATCCTCATCATGGACCACGGCCGGCATCTGGCGCTCGGCACCGCCGAGGAACTCAAACTCATGATCGACACCGGCGAGCGCATCACCGTCCAGACCCTGGACCTCACCCCGGCCACCCTGGAACAGGTCGACGCCCTGCCCGCGGTCATCGAGGCCACCTACGACGGCCAGCAGCTGGACATCCGCTGCCGGCGCGGCGAGACCAACCTCATCGACATACTCGGCGTGCTGGAGCGATCCGGCACCAACATCGGGCACCTGACCTCGCGCCCGCCGAGCCTGAACGACGTGTTCCTCGAACTGACCGGCACGGCGCTGCGCGACTGAAAGGAGCGGACGATGCTCACCACATTCATCGCACAGATCAAAACCATGCTGCACCGGCCGGCCATGATCTTCTGGGCGCTCGCCTTCCCGATCATCCTGGCCACCATGTTCCACGCCATGTTCCAGAACATCGAGAGCAGCTACAGCATCGAGGCCCAGCCCATAGACATCGTGCGTGACGACGCATGGGACGGCCTGACAGGCGCGCAGGACCTCGTGGAAGCCCTGCAGGACGCCGACACGGCCGTGCTCAAGGCCACGCAGGTGCCGGACGCGGACGCGGCGCTCGCCGACCTGCGTGAGGGTCGCGCGGTGGGCTATCTGGCCGCGCGGGACGGCGAACTGGCGTTCGTCATCAGCGATTCGGCCGCGACCACGGCCGAATCGGACGGGGCCGTGGGCATAACCCTCAGCATCATCTCGGATGCCGTGGCGCGGTACAACGACACGGCGCGGCTGGGGGAGTCGGTGGGTCGGTACGCTCCCGAAGCCTTTCTGGACGACTCCTTCACCGGGCAGCTGGGGTCCACCGCGGGCTTGAGCGAGGAGATCCGGCTCACCCGCACGGCCCCGGACGAACCCGTGCGCTACCAGTTCGCGCTGCTGGGCATGGCCTGTCTGATGACCATGACCCTGGCCATCGGCGCCATCAGCGAATCCCAGCCGAATCTGTCCACACTCGGCGCGCGCCGCTGCCTGGCGCCGCTGCCGAAGTGGCGCATCCTGACGGCGGGGTTCCTGGCCGCCTGGCTGGTGTCCGCATGCTGCATGAGCCTGTCGTTCGTCGTCATCCGATACGTGTTCTCGGTGGGCGTGGCCGGGCGTGAACCGTTCGCGTTCCTCGGCATCGGCGTGGCCACGTTCATGGCGTCGTCGCTGGGCTCGCTGATCGGCGCGTTGCCGAAACTGGGCGTGGGCTCGAAGGTGGGCATCTCCACCGGCATGACATGTCTGCTGTCGTTGTTCGCCGGGCTCTACGGCCAGCCGGCCATGCAGCTGGGCGACATGATCCAGCGGGAGCTGCCGCTGCTGGCGGACATCAACCCCGTCCGGCAGGTCTCCCAGCTGTTCCACGACATCCTGTATTACGACAGCCTGCAGCCCTTCGTCCGCACGGCCGCGCTGCTGGCGGGGATGAGCATCGTGTTCCTGGCCATTGCGGCGCTGATGTTGAGGAGGCAACGCTATGAACACCTTTAAGGCCGCATTGCGGGTCATCTGGCGGCACCGCGCCTATCTGCTCGTCTACCTGTTCGGGCTGAGCCTGATGATGATCGTCCTGATGTCCGGCTCGGTGGCCGGCGCGCAGCAGGATGCGGCGTCCGCCGGCGTCTACGAGTCCGATAGGGCCACGGTCGCCGTGGTGGACCGCGACGGCGGTGAGGCCGGCATCGCGCAGGGGCTGCGCGAGGGGCTTTCCGCCGGTTGCGATCTGATCGCGCTCGACGATACCGAGCGCGCGCTGCAGGACGCCGTGGCCACGAACTATGTGGACCTGATCATCATCGTGCCGGAAGGCTACGCCGCACGGTTCGCCGAGGCGGTCCGCACAGGCGGCGACGTGCCGGCGGTGCGGACCGTGACCAGCTACACCTCCGGCGTGGGGGCGATGGCGAGGATGCAGATGGAAGGGTTGCTGTCGTCGCTCCGATCGGAATACCGCGCGCGGCTGGTGCATGCGGGAGTCGACGCGGACGCCGACGGAGCGCTGCTGGCGCACAGCGTGCAACGGGTGATGGACGAGGCGCAAGCCAACGGGCGCGACGGCATCGCCGTGGCGCAGACGGGAACGGCCGGCGACTCCCGCACCGGGGCGTCGGTGTTCGGTGTGTCGATGAGATTCGGCGGGTATCCGATCATGGCGTCGATGACCGTGACCGTGGCGCTGGTGGCCGGTGTGTTCAACGCGGGTCGGGTCCGGCGCAGGCTGGCCGCGTCGGCGGAGCATCCCTCTCGGCGGGGGATGGGCGTGTTCCTGGCCTGCCTGCTGCTCGGCGTCATCGCGTCGGCCTATTACCTGGCGCTGTCGGCGCTGCTGATGCTGCCGTTGGGCACGGACGCCTCGATCGCGCCGGAGTCCTTCGCGCTGTGCGCGGTGACGGTGCTGACGTACGCGCTGATGGCCGTGGCGTTGGGATTCGCGCTCGGGCAGTGCGGCGTGTCCGAGGAGGCGGCGAACGGATTCACGAATGTGTTCTCCCTGGTGGTCGCGTTCACCGGCGGGGCCTGGTTCCCCGCGTCGATGATGCCGGAGGCCATGCTGGTGCTCGGCCATCTGCTGCCCGGATGGTGGTACGGCGACGCGTTGGACGCCGCATTGGGATTGGGCGAGTACGCCGCATCCGGCCCTGATGTTGGAGCATGGGTGTCATCGACCGGTCTGGTGTTGATGTATGCACTCGCCTTCACCTGTCTGGGATTGGCTGTGGGCGCCATCCACGCACGCCGCCCCCGGGCGGATACCGCGGAGAGGACCACCGAGCTGGCCGTCGGCTGAGTGCGGCGGTGGACGGTTCCGAGTCGTGCCGGCTGATGCGATGATAGAATGCGGGCGTGAATCGAGGACACGGAACGGCTGCGGCATCATCGGACACCCATGCCAAGGCGGACGCCAAATATGTCCAGATGACCCAATCCCCGCTGGAACCGTTGATCCTGCGCCTGGCGGTGCCGGCCATCATCTCGAACCTCGTGACCGTGACCTACAACATGGCCGACACCTGGTTCATCGGTCGGCTCGGCACCTCGCAATCCGGCGCCGTCGGCGTGGCCTTCTCGGTGATGACCATCATGCAGGCCATCGGGTTCTTCTTCGGCCAAGGCGGCGGCAACTCGCTGTCGCGAGAGCTCGGCAAACGCAACGAGGAGCGCGCCTCAAGACTGCTGTCGGTCGCCTTCTTCGGATCGGTGGGCTTCGGCGTACTGCTGGGTGTGCTGGGGCTGCTGGTCCTGCAGCCGCTGGTGCACGGACTGGGCGCCACCGACACCATCGCCCCCTATGCGGTGCAGTACCTGACGCCGCTGCTGGTCGCCACGCCCTGCGTCACCGGCTCGTTCACGATGAACGGCCTGCTGCGCTTCCAGGGGTTGTCCGCCTATTCGATGATCGGTCTGGTCACCGGGGCGATCCTGAACATCGCTCTGGCCCCGGCGCTGATCTTCGGCGCCGGTCTGGGCATCTTCGGCGCGGGCTTGGCCACCGCGATCTGCCAGACCATCAGCTTCACGATCCTGACCGTGATGTGCGTCAAGGTGGGCGTGGTCCGGCTGTCCCCGCGATGGTTCCAGCCGGACATGCTGCTCATCCGGGAGATGATCGGCGGGGGACTGCCGTCGCTGCTGCGCAACGGCGTGGGGTCGGTGGCCGTGACCTGCGTGAATCTGGCCGCCAACCCCTTCGGCGATGCGGCAATCGCCGCGATGGCGATCGTCAACCGCATCGCGTTGACCGCCAACTCGATGATCGTCGGTTTCGGACAAGGGTTCCAGCCGGTGTGCGGCTATAACTACGGCGCCGGTCTGTTCGCCCGCGTCCGCCGCGGATTCTGGTTCGGCGTGCGCGTGGAGACGGCGATCCTGGTCTGCGCGACCGTGGTGTTCGCGCTGTTCGCCCCCGAACTGGTCGGCCTGTTCCGGGCCGACCCCGACGTGATCCGGATCGGCGAGGTGGCGTTGCGGCTGCAGTGCTGCACGCTGTGGATGAACGGGTTCAACATGATGTCGAATATGAGCCAGCAGACCATGGGCAGGACGTTGGCGGCCTCGATCCTGGGTGTGGCCCGTCAGGGGCTGTTCCTGGTGCCGCTGGTCTGGCTGCTGCCGGCGATCCTGCCGGTGTTCGGCCTGCCGGCGCTGCTGGGCATCCAGATGGCCCAGCCGATCTCCGACCTGCTGACGTTCGCGATCACGGTGCCGATCCAGCTGCGCATGCTGCGGGGGCTCAAGGCCGCGGAAGGCAATCCCGCCGACACGCTGGCGCGGTCCGTCGCCACGTCGTTGTCGTCGACCGTCAGGAAAGCCTCATAGCTGACCGTGAATCAGTCCTCCCTGGCGGCCAGGAAATGCTCCTCGCTGGGCAGGACCAGGCTGAGGATCAGCGCGACGACGAAGGCCACCGCAATGCAGTTCGAGGCGAAGATCTGCTGGAACAGGGCGGGGAAGTGCACGAAGATGTTGCTCACCTGCGTGAAGCCGATGCCGATTGTCAGGCTCAGCGCCGCGATGGTGATGTTGCGCTGGGTGAAGCCCGCCTCGGCGATCATCTGGAATCCGGAGAGGATGATGTTGCCGAACATCATGATCGTGCAGCCGCCGAGCACCGCCTGCGGCATCGAATTGAACACCTCGGCGATGGCCGGCACGAAGCTGGCCAGGATCAGGATCAGACCACCGGAGAGAATCACCTTGCGGTTGACCACCTTGGTCATGGCCACCAGGCCGATGTTCTGGGCGAAGCTGGTCAGCGGCAGGCATCCGAACAGGCCGGAGACCGAGGAGATCAGGCCGTCGCCGGCGATCGCTCCCGCCGTCTCGCGTTCGGTGGGCAGACGGTTCAGACCCACCTTCGTCAGCGCGGCCGTGTCTCCCAGCACCTCCACGGAGGAGACCACGTACAGCAGGCCCAGCGAGATGATCGCACCCGGGTCGAACTCGGGCTTGAACGGCATGATTCGCGGCACGGATACGATCTGCAGGTGCGCGAAACCGGAGAGATCGACCTTGCCCATCGCCATCGCCGCCAGATAGCCGACCACCAGGCCGAACAGCACCGAAAGCTGCTTGGCCGTGCCCTTCATCAGCAGCTGGAACGCCAGACAGGCGACCAGCGAGATCAGGCCCAGCGTCAGGTTCTGCCAGCTGCCGAAATCCTTGGCCCCGGAACCGCCGCCGAAGCTTTCGGCGCCCACGGTCAGCAGCGAGAAACCGATCGATGTGACCACAATGGCCGAGACGATCGGTGGGACGAACCGACGCCAATATTTGGCGGTCAGACCCAGGACCAGCTCCAGCAGGCCGCCGACCAGCACAGCACCGACCACGGCGCCGTATCCCTTGTCCGCGCAGATCGCCACGGCGGCCGCCACATAGGTGAACGAGATGCCCGTCACCATCGGCAGACGGGAGCCGATCATCCATGCACCGTACAATTGCAGGCATGTGCCCAGGCCCGCCACCAGCAGACCGGCCTGAATCACCGTGGCCGACTGTTCCGGGGTCATCCCGGCGGCGGAGGCGACGATGAAGATCGGCGCCAGGTTGGCCACGAACATGGCCATGACATGCTGCAAACCGAACGGGATGCCGCGCCAGAACGAGACGGGCGCATCCAGACTGCTCAGGGCCTCGAACGAGATGCCCGAAGCCTTGGTCTTCTTCTCACTCATGAAACGTCAATTCCTTTGCGTGTGAACGATTGCGAAACGGTCAGCGGAACTCGATGTCGCCGGTCTGCGGATCCATCGATTCCACGATCGCCAGCGAGTCCACGTCGTAACCCTCCTCGCGCAGCTTGTCGCCGCCGCCCTGGAAGCCCTTCTCGACGGCGATGCCGATGCCCTCGACGGCGGCGCCGGCATGCTCGCAGATATCGATCAGGCCGCGCAGCGCCTTGCCGTTGGCGAGGAAATCGTCGATGAGCAGGACGTGGTCCTCGGGGCCCAGATACTTCCTGGACACGATGACGGGGAACTCGCGCTGCTTGGTGAACGAATACACGGTGGACACATACTGGTCGCCGTCGAGGTTGATCGACTGCGCCTTCTTGGCGAACACCACCGGCACGTTGCCGAAATGGCGGGCGGCCACGCAGGCCATGCCGATGCCGGAGGCCTCGATGGTGAGGATCTTCGTGATCGTGCGCCCGGCGAAATGCTCGGCCCAGGCCCTGCCCATGGCGTCGTACAACGCCACGTCGCACTGGTGGTTCAGGAAGGCGTCAACCTTGAGCACATTGCCCGGCTTGACGGTGCCTTCCCTGCGGATACGTTCCTCGAGTTCCTTCATGGATCGTCCCTTTGCTCTGCTGATGGATGGGAAACGTGCTGACGCGCGTATGAGTCCCCAGCTTACGTCCGTCCGCTGACGGGAGCCGACGGTGTTTTCCCGTGCCGCCGTTAGCCGTCATGGTAGGCTGTGCACTGCCGGAAAGAGAGGAAGGCATCGTGCGAAGAACCATGCGGTATTCGGGTATGGACGGTATCAAGGGACTGGCCTTGATCGGCGTCATTTGGTACCACCTGTCGCAGAGGACGCTGCCCGGCGGCTTCATCGGCGTCGAGGTGTTCTATACGGTATCCGGTTTCCTGCTCGCCACGAGTCTGCTCAACGAGTATCGGGAGCGGGGCGCCATCAGGGTCGGCCGGTTCTATGTGCGTCGTCTGCTGCGGCTGTGGCCTGCGCTGGTCGTGATGGTTCCGACGGTCGCATGCCTGGGTATGATCATCGACCGCGACACGCTGGTGGGCATCGCGGGGCGCAGCATGGCCGCGCTGACCTTCTCCACGAACTGGTATGAGATCGCCACCGGAGGCAGCTACTTCGCCTCCACATCCCCGCAGCTGCTGCGGCATCTGTGGTTCGTGTCGTTGATGGCGCAGGTCATCGTCGTCCTGCCGGTTCTGGTCGCGCTGACCGAACGTCTGGTCGGCGAGAGACTGCGGCCATTGGTGCCGCTGGCGCTCGCCGTCATATCCGTGGTGCTGATGGGCGTGCTGTATACGCCGGGCGCCGACCCGACCATGGTGTACTTCAATACGGGCACGCACTGCTTCGGCATCCTGTTCGGCGTATTCCTGGCCTGGCTGGCCGCCGGACATGAAGGCATGCCGCGGTTCGCGCTTGCGATCGCCGGCCATGTCATGCCGTGGATCGCCACTGCAGCGTTGATCGCCATGGGGGTGATCGCCACGCGCATCGAACAGGATGGCGCGGCGTTCCGTGGCGGTCTGGCCATCGTGGCGCTGCTGACCATGTTGGTGATCGTCGGAACCATACCCCGCAGCTCGTGGATGCATGGACTGCTGTGCTGGCGTCCGCTGGTCCTGTTGGGCCGGTATTCGTATGGACTGTATCTGTGGCACTGGCCGTTGTATCTGCTGATGCAATGCCTGCTGCCGGGCTGGCGATGTGACGGCATCTGGCTGATCTGGACGCTGACGCTCGCGGCGAGCGCGGTGATGACGGCCGTGTCATGGGTGTGTGTGGAGCGTCCGCTGCTGCGCTGGTCCAAGGCCGGCCGGGGGAGCGCGGGAGGCGACGGCACGGGCCGCCGGACGGTGGCATGGTTCCGGATTGGCGTCGCCGCGGTGGTCGTCATCGCGCTGTATCTGGGGCTGGCCCAGGCGATCCGCGTCGCGCCCGCGAAATCCAGCGTGCAGGCGATGCTGGAACAGAACCAGGCCGCGCTGGACGCGGAAGCGCAGCAGCGTGAGATCGACGCCAAGGCCGCGGAGGAGGCCCGGCGTCGCGCCGAGGAACTGGCCAAAGCCCGGGAGCAGGCCAAGGCGGAGATTCTGCAGACAATGGACGGGCATGACATCACCGTGGTCGGCGATTCGGTGACGGTCGGTTCGACTCCGGCATTGCAGCAGGCTCTGCCGGGCGTGGTCGTGGATGCCAAGACCTCCCGGTTCATCCAGGATGTGCCGCAAATCGTCAGCCAGCTGAAGGCCCAGGGGCAGCTGCGCCGGTTCGTGGTGATTTCCGCCAATACGAACGCCGCCGCCACCCAGGACTCCTTCGAACAGATCGCCGCCGCCGCAGGCGAGGGGCATGTGCTGGTCATCATGACCGGATACGGCGACCGCAGCTGGATTCCCGTAGCCAATCAGGGTGCGGGCGATTACGTGCGTGCGCATCCGGATTCGGCGGTCATCGCCGACTGGTCGACGGCCATCGGCGCGCACACCGAGATGCTGACCAGCGACGGCATCCATCCCACAACGGACGGCATGGCGCTCTACGCCGACGTCGTCAAGAACACCATCGCCGACTGGATGGCGATGGAGGCGACCGCATCCTGACGGCGGTCGGCTCTGCGACGTGCTCTGACCGAACGGTGTGATAGACATGAATGCGCCGATACGTGACCTATCGGCAGCCAAGCCATTCGACGACAGGATGAAAGGGAGCAACGTGCAACAGGATCCGGATCTCATCGTGCGTGCCGCCGAAGATCTCATCGGCGATCTGAACCCCCAGCAGGCCGAAGCCGTGCAGTACCGCGGACAGGCCCTGCTGATCGGCGCCGGCGCGGGATCGGGCAAGACCCGTGTGCTGACTCGCCGCATCGCCTGGATCCTGACGCAATTCGGCGCCTGGCCCAGCCAGATCCTGGCCATCACCTTCACCAACAAGGCCGCGGCCGAGATGCGTGAACGTCTGGGCGGACTGATCGGTCCGGTGGCCCAGCACATGTGGGTATCCACCTTCCACTCGGCATGCGTGCGCATCCTGCGCCGCGACGGCGAGCGGATCGGACTGAAATCCGGGTTCTCCATCTATGACACCGCCGATTGCGAGCGTCTGGTCAAACTCATCGGCACGGACCTGAACATCGATCTGAAGCGGTACACCCCGCGTGCGATTCTGTCGCGCATCTCCGACTACAAGAACAACCTGCAGGGCTGGCGGGAGCAGCTGAACGCCTACGCGGCCGACTACAAGCCGGGGCAGAAGGGTTATCAGCTCGGCCGGTTCGGCAACGTCGAGGAACTGTACGCGGTGGTCTATGCCGAATACCAGCACCGCCTGGCCATGGCGAACGCCGTGGACTTCGACGACCTGATCGCCCGCACCGTGGAGCTGCTGCGCACCTGCCCGGATGTCGCCGAATACTATCGGCACAAGTTCCGCTACATCCTCGTCGACGAGTATCAGGACACCAACCACGCCCAGTACGTGCTGGTGCGCGAGCTCGCCGGCGTCGACGCCAACGAGCCGACGCAGCCGGGCGCCGTGGCCGCCGGACGGCAGGGGCCCGCATGGATCACGGTCGTCGGCGATTCCGACCAGTCCATCTACGCGTTCCGCGGCGCGGACATCCGCAACATCCAGGATTTCGAACAGGACTTCCCGAACGCCAAGACGATCATGCTCGAACAGAACTACCGTTCGACGCAGACCATCCTGGACGCGGCCAACGCCGTCATCGCCCACAACGAGGGTCGCAAGCCGAAGAAACTGTGGACCGCGCTGGGCAAGGGGGAGCCCATCGTCGGCTATGCGGCCGACAACGCCCAGCAGGAGGCGGCGTGGATCGCCTCCGAAATCGCGCGCCTGCACGTCGAAGCCGGTGTCGCCTACTCCGATGTGGCCATCATGTACCGGGCGAACGCACAGTCGCGCTCGCTGGAGGAGGCGCTGATCAAGGCGGGTCTGCCGTATCAGCTGATCGGCGGCACGCGCTTCTACGAACGTCGTGAGGTCAAGGATGCCATCGCCTATTTGCAGGCGATCGTCAACCCCGCGGACGACGTGAACATGCGGCGCATCCTCAACGTGCCCAAGCGAGGGCTGGGGGCACGGGCCGAATCATTGGTCACGATGTACGCCGACACGCACGCCGCCACGTTCTTCGACGGCGTGCTCCACGTCGACGAGCTGGGCGCGCCCACACGCACCGCGACACAGCTGCGAGCGTTCCGCGACCTGATGACGGCGTTACGCGAGTTCGCCGTCGCCCATGACGGCAAGCCCTCCGAAATCGTGGCGGAGGTGCTCTCCAAGTCGGGGCTGCTCGAGGAACTGCAGCGTTCCGATGACCCGCAGGATGCCTCCCGCGTCGAGAACCTGTCCCAGCTGCAATCCGTGGCCGCCGAATACGAGCAGAAGACCCCGGACCCCTCGTTGGCGGGGTTCCTCGAGACCACGGCGCTGGTGGCGGATTCCGACCAGCTGCCGATGCAGGGCGAGGACAGCGGTTCGATCACGCTGATGACGCTGCACACCGCCAAGGGTCTCGAATATCCGGTCGTCTTCTTGACGGGCCTCGAACAGGGCACGTTCCCGCACTCGCGCTCGATGGAGGACACCAGCGAACTGGCGGAGGAACGTCGTCTGGCCTACGTGGGCATCACCCGCGCCCAGCGTCGGCTGTATGTGACCCGTGCCGCCGTACGCGCCCAATGGGGGCAGGCCGCCGAGATGATGCCCAGCCAGTTCCTCGACGAGATTCCCGACGAACTCATCGATTGGAAACGTCGCGAGGCGGGCATGGAGCGCATGCGCGGCGGCTGGGGCAACGGCGGTTTCGGCGACGACGAATTCGGCGGATGGGATGACGACGACTTTGGCGGCGTCAGCTACGGGGGAGCGGGGTCGACGTTCGGCTCTACCTACGGGTCGGCCCGTGGAACGGGCTCCTCCTATGGGTCCGGTTCGTCCTCCGCGGCGCGGTCCGGGTACGGATCGGGCCGGTCGTATGGCTCCTCGTACGGCTCACGGTCCACCTACGGCGGTTCCGGACGTTCATACGGCTCCTCGGGCTCATCGTATGGCTCGCGCTCGTCGAAATCGTATGGTTCCTCCGGCTCACGTTCGTCGTCCTACGGATCGGGCTCCTCCGGATCCGGCCGCAGCGGGAAGGTGACGACCCGCCGCATCGCGCCGTCGTCGGGAAGCAAGCCGAAGCAGAACCCGGGGGCGTCCACGGCAGGCAACGGGCTGTCGATCGCGGATTTCCAGATCGGCGACAAGATCACGCACGACAAATTCGGTCTGGGCACGGTCGTCGACCTGCAGGACAAGGGCCCCAAGTCGGTGATCACCGTCGACTTCGGGTCGGACGGCGTCAAGCGGCTGATGCTCGCGGTCGCCCCCATCGAAAAGCTCTAGTCCTCACCCGGGCGTCTTCCTCCGCGGGGAGCGCCCGGACCGCGTCCCGCAGTGGTCCACCCCCTGCGCGTATACTGGACGATTGGTGTCTGCCTGCCGGCTGACACCGTCTGGAGCCTTAGCCCATCAACGGGTCGGCGGCCGTCGGAATCCCGTTTCGCGGCCGTTCGTGCCTCGGCACGAGGAAGCGTTGGAGAGGCCGGCTCAGCACAAGGCGGTCCGCCGCCCTGTGTTCCGTTCAAACAACGACAGAAGGAATATCTCAATGACGAACGTTCAGCGTTCCCGCCGTCAGGTGCGTCTTTCCCGCGCCCTCGGCATTGCACTGACCCCCAAGGCTCAGCGCATCTTCGAAAAGCGTCCGTATGCCCCGGGTGAGCATGGCCGCACCCGCCGCCGCACCGAGTCCGATTACGCGGTGCGTCTGCGCGAGAAGCAGCGTCTGCGCGCCCAGTACGGCATCTCGGAAAAGCAGCTTCGCGCCGCTTATGAGAAGGGCACCCGTACCGCCGGCCAGACCGGTAACGCGATGCTCTCCGATCTGGAGACCCGCCTCGATGCCCTGGTGCTGCGTGCCGGCTTCGCCCGCACGACCGCCCAGGCCCGTCAGTTCGTGGTGCACCGTCACATCCTCGTCGACGGCAACGTCGTCGATCGCCCGTCCTACCGCGTCAAGCCCGGCCAGACCATTCAGGTGAAGGCCAAGAGCCAGACCATGGTGCCGTTCCAGATTGCCGCCGAAGGCGTGCATCGTGACGTGCTGCCCGCGGTTCCGGGTTATCTCGACGTGAACCTCCCGTCGCTCAAGGCGACCCTGACCCGCAAGCCGGAAGCCGAGGAAATCCCGGTGCAGGTCAACATCCAGTACGTCGTCGAATTCTATTCGCGCTGATCTGGATCTTTTACCAACAAGGACATACCGAAAAGACCCCGCAGGTTCGCCCTGCGGGGTCTTTTCGTTGTCCGGACGGCCGTCAGTCGCCGATCACGGCGCCGACGATGGCCGAGACGATGGACATGATCAGTGAGCCGAGCACCGACCACCAGAACCCGTCGATGGTGACGCCGACCCCGAAGATCGAGACCGCCAGCCAGGAGGCGAGCTCCATGAACAACCAGTTGATCACCAGCGCCACGATGCCGAGCGAGAGGATCGAGAACGGCAGCGCCAGCGTCTGGACGATCGGTTTGATGGAGGCGTTGATCAACGCCATGAACAATGCGAACGCGGCGATGCCGAGCACCGGCGGCTCACCGAGCGCGCGCATGCCGGGCAGCAGGGCCACCATGACGCCTGCCGCGATGGTCATTACCAGCCAACGAGAGATAAAACGTCCCATACCAGCCAGTAAACCATGCCAGGCGGGCCAACGACACGCCGCGGTGGCGGCGGAATACCGGGGGAGGTCTGCCGGGAATGGCCGAACGCCGGGGGCTGCGCAGCAAACCTGACCGCCGGGGTTCGCCACCCCCTTCGGCATGTCGTAACTATTGCGGCACCCCCAACTTGCTGTGCCATGCGTCCGACCGGCACGGATAATGGAGGGCATGAGAGTGCATCTGCATATGGTCCGGCATGGACAGACGTTCTTCAATCGGTACAACAGGCTGCAGGGCTGGTCGAACGCCACCCTGACCGAGTCCGGCAGGGCCGACGCGGCCAAGGCCGGCAACAAGCTGCGCGATCTGCAATTCGCCGCCGCGTACTGCTCCGACACTACGCGCGCCATCGAGACCGCGGCGACCATCCTCGACATCAACGAACAGGCCGGCCACCATCGTCCGGAACTGACGACGGATATGCACTTCCGCGAACAGTACTACGGATACTTCGAGGGCCTGGACATGGGCATGGCCTGGCATGCGGCCGGTGCGCCGCACGGCGCCCCGAGCTACAACGCCATCGTGCGGCAGTACGGACCGGGCGCCACGCGGGATTTCCTCAAGGAGGCCGATCCCTTCCACGATGCCGAATCCGACGCGGAGTACTGGACGCGTGTGGAGGGGGCCTACGCGCTGATCGCGGCGAATCCCGACCTGCGTGACGGGGACGATGTGCTGGTCATCGGCCACGGCAACACACTGCTCAGCCTGATGCACCGCTTCGCTCCGGAGGGCTACGATCTGGGCGAACGCCCCGCCAACGGCAGCGTGACCGTATTGGATTTCGACACGCAGGCTTCGTTTGCCCAAGCGTTCACCGTGGTTTCGTACAACCAGTGACACTTGCCGGCGTCTGGGGCGTTGGCTACGCTGATGACGGTATTGTGTGCGCGGCATGAGGCCGTGCACCGGGAAATGTGAGGTTCATGATGGGTGTTGGAGAGATCGCCGGTCTGATTGCGGCGATAGCGTTCGCCATTCTGGCCGGATTCCTGATCTATCCGCTGATCCGCCTCGGCAAGCTGTTCGATCAGCTGGCCGAAACCGTCAAGCAGACCGGTGACCACGCCATCCCGGCCCTTGACGAGAGCGTGACGACGGTCAAGCAGGTCAACAAGTCGTTGGAGGACGTCAACAAGATCTCCTCCGCGGCCTCCACCACGGCCAACAACGTGGGGGCGTTGACCGATCTGTATGGCTCGTTCCTCGGCAAGCCCGTCATCAAGGTCGCTTCCACGGTATATGCGCTGAAATCCACCGCGCAGTCGTTCATGTCCAAGCGCGTCATGCAGCAGCCGAACAAGGGGGAGTGATGGTCAAGCGATTGTTCTGGATAGCCGTCGGCGTGGCCATCGGCATCGTCGCGGTCAGCAAGGCACAGGCGTACGTCAAGGCGAACACGCCGGATTCCGCGCGGCAGTTCCTGCTCGGCCCCGATCAGGATCATGTGGCGGTCAGAACGCTCGAAGGGCTGGTCAACGAGTTCAACGCCACCCGTCGAGCCCGCGAGGCTGAGCTCAACGAACGATATATCGGCCGGCTGCGCTGATCCATCCGACGATCGGCCGGCACGGCGCTCCCGCCCTCGACGCCACCAATCATCATCGATACTGTTTTAGGGCCTGATACGCCCATGCTCTGATATCAAGGAGAGACAACCACCCATGCGCACTTCTGAAATCGCGAAGCGCTTTCTGGATTACTTCGAACAGCACGACCACCTCGTCGTGCCTTCGGCGTCCCTGATCTCGCCGAACCCGACCACCCTGTTCACCATCGCCGGCATGGTGCCGTTCATCCCGTACCTGATGGGCGAGCAGACGGCCCCCCATCCGCGCATGGCCTCGAACCAGAAGTGCGTGCGCACGCTGGACATCGACGAGGTGGGCAAGACCACCCGCCACGGCACGTTCTTCCAGATGCTCGGCAACTTCTCGTTCGGCGACTACTTCAAGGAAGAGGCCATCCACTACGCCTACGAGCTGCTGACCAAGCCCCAGGACCAGGGCGGCTACGGCTTCGACCCCGAGAAGCTGTGGATGACCACGTTCACCGATGACGAGGAGGCCCGCGCCATGTGGCGCAACGAGGGCGTGGACCCCGAGCATATCCAGATCATGGGCATGGAGGACAACTTCTGGACCACCGGCGGCCCCGGCCCCGGCGGCCCGTGCTCCGAGATCTACGTGGACCGCGGCCCCGAGTTCGGCATCGAGGGTGGCCCGATCGCCGACGAGAACCGCTACATCGAGATCTGGGACCTGGTGTTCGAGAACTTCGAGGTCGACAACGTCAAGTCCAAGACCGACCTGCACATCGTCGGCGAGCTGGAGAACAAGAACATCGATACCGGCGCCGGCCTGGAGCGCATGGCCTATCTGCTGCAGGGCAAGAACAACATCTATGAGACCGACGAGGTGTTCCCGGTCATCGAGGCCGCGCAGCGCATGTCCGGCCGCCTGTACGGCGACGACGAGGCGATGGACGTCAAGTTCCGCGTGGTCGCCGACCACGTGCGTTCCGCGCTGATGATCATGAGCGACGGCGTGCGCCCGGCCAACAACGGCCGCGGCTACGTGCTGCGCCGCCTGCTGCGCCGCATCGTCAAGGCGATGCGCACGCTCGGCGTGACCGATCCGGTGCTGCCGACGCTGTTCCCGGTGTCCAAGGACGCGATGGTGCCGAACTACCCCGAGCTGGAGCAGACCTTCCACGACGTGTCCGAGGCCGCGTACGGCGAGGAGGACGCCTTCCGCCGCACCCTGGAATCCGGCACCGAGATCTTCGACATGGCCGTCGCCAAGGCCAGGAATGCCGGCAAGGACACCGTCTCCGGCGCCGACGCCTTCACCCTGCACGACACCTACGGCTTCCCGATCGAACTGACGCTGGAGATGGCGGCCGAGCAGGGCGTGAAGGTCGACGAGGCGAAGTTCCGCGAGCTGATGGCCGAGCAGAAGTCCCGCGCCCGCGCCGATGCGCTGAAGAAGCGCCACAACGTGGACCTGTCCGTGTACGACGACTTCAAGAAGACGCTGGCCGCGCCGATCGACTTCCTCGGATACACCGACTACTCCAGCCGTTCGAAGGTCCTCGGCATCATGCAGGAGGGCAAGGGCTCCGTGCCGGCGGTCACCGCCCCGGCCACCATCGAGGTGATCCTCGACCGTACGCCGTTCTACGCGGAGGCTGGCGGCCAGCTGGCCGACCAGGGTGAGATCCTGTCCGACGACGGCGCGGTGCTTGAGGTCGATGACGTGCAGAAGCCGATCAAGGACCTGATCGTGCACCAGTGCCGCCTGACCGAGGGCACGCTGGTCGTGGGCACCGAGGTCAACGCCACGATCGATCTGGACCGCCGCGGCGCCATCGCCCGCTCGCACACCGCCACACACATGGTGCACAAGGCGCTGCGCGAGGAGCTCGGCCCGCAGGCCACCCAACGCGGCTCCGAGGACGCGCCGAACCGTCTGCGCTTCGACTTCCAGTGGTCCAAGGCGCCGGCCAAGACGATCATGAGCGCCGTCGAGGCCCGTGTCAACGACAAGCTGCGCGACAACCTGGCCGTCACCACGCAGGAGATGAAGTTCGACGACGCCATCGCCCTCGGCGCCATGCACCTGTTCGGCGAGAAGTACGGCGACATCGTGCGCGTGGTCTCGATCGGCGAGGACGGCTGGAGCCGAGAGCTGTGCGGCGGCACCCATGTGGACCACGTCGGCAAGATCGGCCAGGTCAGCATCCTGTCCGAGGCGTCGATCGGCTCCGGCGTGCGCCGTGTGGACGCCCTGGTCGGCCAGAGCGCCTACGAGTACAACGCCCGCGAGCACGCGCTGGTCTCCCAGCTGTCCGACAAGCTCAACGCCCGTCCGGACGAGCTGGCCGAACGCGTGAACACGCTGCTGGCCAAGCTCAAGGAATCCGACCGTCGTCTGGCCGCCATGTACGAGAGCCAGCTGGCCTCCACGGTGCCCGGACTGGTGGCGGAAGCCAAGGCCTCGGCCGCGCCGGTCAAGGTGGCCGCCCGGAACGTCGGGCATTTCGGCTCGTTCGACGCGCTGCGCAAGACCGTGCTGGACATCCGCGGACAGCTCGGCGAGGACGCCCCCGTGGTGGTGGCGCTGGCCGGCGTGAGCGCCGACGACAAGCCGATGGTCGCCGTGGCCACCAACGAGGCCGCGCGCAAGGGCGGCATCAAGGCCGGCGATCTGGTGCGCGGCGCCTCCAAGATCCTCGGCGGCGGTGGCGGCGGCAAGCCGGACTTCGCCCAGGGCGGCGGCTCCGACGCCTCCAAGATCGACGCCGCGCTGCAGTCGCTGACGCACGAGGCGATGAAGGGCTGAACCACATCCCATGGTGTGGCTTGGTGTTGATCTAGGCAACGCCCGGGTCGGACTGGCACTGTCCGACCCGGAACTGACGTTGGCGCACCCGGCGGGGAACGTTCCAGTCAACGGCGACTCGTTCTTCGCCCTGGATCCGGTGATCGGCGTCATCGAGGATGAAGGCGTGGACCATGTGGTGGTGGGGCTGCCCCTGCAGATGGACGGCACGGAGGGCAGAAGCGCCAAAAAGGCTCGTCGGTGGGCGGATAACCTCAAAAAGAGAATGTCGGCCCTCTTGGATGACGGCCAATTCGCGTTGACGGCCGTTCCGGCTGTAACATTGGTGGATGAACGACTGACCACCGTCAGCGCGCATCGGCTGCTGCATGATGCCCAGATCGGTGGCCGGCAGCATCGGTCTGTGGTCGACCAGCAGGCGGCGGTGGTGATACTGCAGACCGCGTTGGATAGCAGAGAGAACAGGTAAGAGGAGCGACCCCGTGTCCGATAGTTTCAGTGATTTCTTCGAAGAGAACACGCAGTGGTCCGATTCGGACGGTGACGGGTTCTCCGCATTGCCGCCGCGTCCGCCGCGTTCCCGGCGTGAAATGCGCCGCAAACGTTCGGAGCGCAAAAGGCATCGGATCGTGGCGGCTGTTGTTGTGGTAGTCGTTCTGGCGTTGGTCGGCGCGGCGGGGTTCTTCGGATACCGTGCATTGAAGCAGTGGAAGGCCGACCGCGAGGCCGCCCAGGTCGTCGTCGAGGATTATCCGGGGCCGGGCAACGGCAGCGTGCAATTCACTGTGGAAAGCGGCAGCGACTGGCATACGGTGGCGCAGAACCTGACCAAGCAGGACATCATCAAATCCCCCGAGGCACTGACCAGCATCGCCGGCAACTCCACGCTGTACCCGGGCACGTTCAGCCTGCAGTACCAGATGAAAGCTTCGGACGTGTTGGCGGTGCTGTCCGATCAAGAGCAGGCTGGCGGGTTCATCGAGGTCAGGCCCGGCGAACGTGTCAGCGACGTCATCGCCAACGCGGCGCAGGTCACCGGTCTGCCCGAAAGCGACTTCCAATCGATCATCGACGGGGACGGAGCCGGCATCCTGCCCGCTGAGGCCAACGGCAGTTTCGAAGGCTGGCTGGAACCCGGTTCGTACAATCCTTCGGAGGGGCAGAGCGCCTCGGATATCCTGACGCAGATGGTCAACGCCCGCATCGCCAAACTCGACGAGATGGGAGTGCCGACCGGCGAGGAGCGCGAGAAGATCATGATCATGGCCTCCATCGCCGAAGCCGAGGTCAACTCGCAGGAGTATTACGGCAAGGTCACTCGTGTGATCCTCAACCGCATCGATGCCGGCATGCCGTTGGGCATGGACACCACCGTGGCCTACGGGCTGGGCATCACTGCGGCCGAACTGACCGACGCCATGTTGGCGGACGACACCAATCCGTACAACACGCGCATCCATCAAGGCCTGCCGCCGACCCCGATCAGCAATCCGGGAGACAACGCCATCCAGGCCGCGATGAACCCCGAACAGGGCGATTGGCTGTACTTCGTCACCACGAACCTGCAAACCGGCGAGACCAAGTTCGCCGTCACCGAGGACGAATTCTGGAAGATCCGCGACGAGTACAAGAACAACAACCCCAACGCGAACTGATCGGTATCGGTTTCCGCAACGAGTGAGGCGGCGTCATCCCGCGGGAGGCGCCGCCTCACCGCTTTCGTTTTATCCGCAGACTCCCAGCGCCACGGCCGCGGCCACCACGATCACCGGCGCGAACGGCACCTTGCCCGCATAGGGGGTGTCCCCCTGCCAATCGAACCGTCGCCACAGCAGCATCCAGACCAGTCCCAGCACGCCCATCGCCAGCCACCAGACCACCACGCCCCATAGCCCGGCCGTCCCCACGGCCAGGCCCATCAGCAGCGTCACGGTCACATCACCGAAACCCAGCGCACCGGGCCTGACCAACGCCAATCCGCACTGCACCGCGGCGCACAGCACGGCGAACAGCGCCGCCTGCAGCACCAGGAACAGGTCGTTGCCCAGCAGCGCGGCCACAATCAGGGCCACCAGTTGCAGCAGGCAGCCCACGGCCACCCACAGCCGCGGCACCCGACGGCATCGGATGTCCTCAACACTGATCGCCAGTCCACATAGAAGACTCGGCAGCGCAACAAGGTAGCCCATGCCGGTAGGATAGACCGAAGTTGCAAGGAACACCACTTACCAAGGAGTACAGGCATGTTGCGTTGGCAGACGGCAGGGGAGTCGCACGGCGAGGCGCTGGTCGCCATGATCGAGGGAATGCCGGCCGGCGTGCGGGTGACCTCGCAGGATATCGTCGGCGCCCTGGCGCGTCGCCGCCTCGGGTACGGGCGTGGTGCGCGCATGAAGTTCGAGCAGGACCAGGTGCGGCTGCTCACCGGCGTGCGGCACGGCGAGACGCTCGGCTCGCCGATCGCCATCGAAATCGGCAACACCGAATGGCCCAAGTGGACCCAAGTCATGAGCGCCGACCCGCTCGACCATGACCTGCCGCGCGAGGGCCGCAACGCGCCGCTGAGCCGTCCGCGCCCCGGCCACGCCGACCTGACCGGCATGCGCAAATACGGCTTCGACGACGCCCGTCCGGTGCTGGAACGCTCCAGCGCCCGTGAGACGGCTTCGCGTGTGGCGCTCGGTGCCGTGGCGGCATTGTTCCTGGAGCAGTCGCTGGGCATCCGCACCGTGGCGCATGTGATCTCCATCGGGGGCGCGGGCGTGGAGGATCCTGCATCCGCGCCGCTGCCCACGCCGGACGACGTGGCGATCCTGGACGCCTCGCCGGTGCGGACGCTGGACAAGGCTGCCGAGGCGCGAATGATCGCGCGCATCGACGAGGCCAAGGCCAATGCCGATACCCTGGGCGGTGTGGTGGAGGTCATCGCTTACGGCGTGCCGGCCGGTATCGGCACATACGTGGAATCCGACCGACGGCTGGACGCCGCCTTGGCGTCCGCGCTGATGGGCATTCAGGCCATCAAGGGCGTGGAGATCGGCGACGGCTTCCTGGAGGCCATGCGCCCCGGATCGCAGGCGCATGACGAGATCGTGGTCGGCGGCGACGGACGTATCACGCGTATGACGAACCGTGCGGGCGGCATCGAGGGCGGCATGTCCAACGGGCAGCCGATCCGCGTGCGTGCGGCGATGAAGCCGATCCCCTCGATCCCCAAGGCGTTGCGCACCGTGGACGTGCTGACCGGCGAGCCGGCGCAGGCCATCAACCAGCGTTCCGACTCCACCGCCGTGCCGGCGGCCGCCGTGGTGGCCGAAGCCATGGTGCGGCTGACCATCGCGCGGTATGTGTTGGAGAAGTTCGGCGGCGACAATATCGCCGAAACCCGACGCAACGCCGAGGCGTACCTGGCCTCGTGGCCGGAGCATATGCGCTGAGCCCTGCTTTGGGTCCCCGCCGCAGGGGCGTTTCCCGGATGCGGCGGATGATCGGACGATCCCGCGCCTGGCGACGGTATGGATCGGCCGCCGTATCGGATGGATAGGAGGAGAGGACGGATGCTGACGAAACATCCACGGGCCGTGGTGATCGGCATGATGGGCGCGGGCAAGACCCGCGTCGGACGGGAGACCGCACAGCTGATGAATCTGCCGTTCCTCGATGCGGACGTGGAGATCGAACGCCAGGTGGGCATGCCCATCCCCGAATACTTCGAACGGTACGGCGAGCCCGCGTTCCGTGAGGTCGAAAGCGATCTGATTCGGCGAACTGTCAACGGGTTCGACGGCATCTTCTCGCTGGGCGGGGGCGCCCCGATGACGCCCGCGGTGCGCGAGTGCCTGGCCGAGTACATAGCCGAGGGCGGCAAGGTGATCTATCTGATGGCCGACCCCCGCGAGGCGATGGAACGAGCCCGACGCGGCGGCGGCCGGCCGATGCTCAACGGCGACGCCGACGAACAGTGGAAGTCGCTGTACCAGGTGCGCGATCCGGTGTTCCGGGATGTGGCGAATGTGATGGTGCATACCTATGGTCTGTCGCCGGCGCAGGCGGCAAGGAGGATGAAGGATATGATCGACGAACGAGCCGTGCACGTGACCGGTTCCGGCATCGACCCGTACGATGTGCGCATCGGGGAGCGGGCGATGAGCCATCTGCCCGAGCTGTTGGGGGATCGGGTGACTCGTGTGGCGCTGATCCATACGCAACCCGTGCAGCGGCATTCCGATCATGCGCGTGCGCTGCTGCGCCAGGGCGGGTACGAGGTCGTGGATATCGTCGTGCCCGATGCCGAGGCCGGCAAGACCGTGGACGTGGCCAACGGCGTCTGGCAGCGTCTCGGCGAGGAGGGCTTCACCCGCTCCGATGCGATCGTCGGCGTCGGCGGCGGTGCGGCCACCGATCTGGCCGGGTTCATCGCCGCCACATGGATGCGCGGCGTGCGCTACGTGAACTGCCCGACCTCGCTGCTGGCGATGGTCGACGCTTCCACCGGCGGCAAAACCGGCATCAACACGCCGCAGGGCAAGAACCTGGTCGGCTCGTTCTACACGCCGGCCGGCGTGCTCGCCGACGTGCGGACGCTGGCCTCGCTGCCCAACGACATCTTCATCGAAGGCCTCGGCGAGGTGGCCAAGTCCGGGTTCATCATGGACGAGGAGATCCTGCGGATCCTGGAATCCCATGCCGCGGCGCTGCGCGGGTTCGACGGCGCGACCTTCCTGGAATCGCCGCTGAAGGACGTGGTGTGCGAACTGATCGAACGCACGGTGCGCGTCAAGGTGCACCACGTCTCCTCCGACTTGAAGGAGCAGGGGCTGCGCGAATTCCTCAACTACGGACACACCCTCGGTCATGCCATCGAGCAGATCGAGCACTTCAGGTGGCGGCACGGCAACGCGGTGGCCGTCGGCATGGTGTTCGCGGCGGAGCTGTCGAACCTGCTCGGGTATATCGACCGCGATCTGGTGGATTATCACCGCTCGCTGCTCGGAGCGTTGGGCTTGCCGACCTCATGGGGCGGCGGCGCGTGGTCCGACGTGCTGGCGCTGATGCACCGGGATAAGAAGGCGCGCGGCAACATGCTGCGGTTCGTGGTGTTGGACCGTGTCGGCCACGTCATCCACCTGGAGAATCCGCCGATGGAGGCCGTGGAGGAGGCGTTTCGCCGCATCCGCCCGTGAACGGTCCGCACGCCGGCTGTTATGGATTTCCCATGATGCCCGGACGCATGGGCAATCTCCTCGCCGAGGAGAAAGAGTATATGAGAAAGGAACTGAATATGGCACGCAGGGTCATCGTCGTCAACGGTCCGAACCTCGGACGCCTCGGCGTCCGCGAACCCGACGTCTACGGCCATCAGGATCTGGAGACGCTGCGCCGCGACTGCACGGCCTGGGGCAAGGAACTGGGGCTTGAGGTCGAGGTCCGCCAGACCGACGACGAAGCGGAGATGATCGGTTGGATGCACCGGGCCGTGGACGACCAGACGCCCGTGGTCATGAACCCGGCCGCGTTCACCCATTACTCGTACGGCCTGTCCGACGCCGCCCACATGGTGACCGATGCGGGGCTGCCGCTGATGGAGGTGCACATCTCCAACCCGTCCGCCCGTGACGCGTTCCGCAAGTATTCGGTCATCAGCCCCGTGGCCACCGGCACCATCACCGGCATGGGCTTCTACGGGTACCGCCTGGCCCTGGAGGCCGTGGCGCACCTGCTTGAGGCATGAGCGCGAATCCGGGTTCGCCAATGATGACGGACGTGATGCCCGATGGGTGCCGTGTGACGTCCAAGCCGTTCGAAGAACTGACGGTGACGGAGCTGTACGAGATGCTTCGGCTCCGCTCCGAGGTGTTCGTGGTCGAACAGGAGTGCGCCTATCAGGACATCGACGGCAAGGATCCCGGTTCGTGGCAGGTCATGGTGTTCGACGACTCGGGGGAGCTGGTTGCCGGACTGCGTGTGCTGCGGCCTGGCGTCTCGTTCCCGGAGGCGAGTCTGGGCCGTGTGGTGACGCGGTTCCGTAGCAAAGGCTACGGGGCGGTGGCGATGCGTGAGGGAATCCGGATCGCGTGCGAACAATATGGTGCTGAAACGCTGCGCATCGAGGCCCAGTGTCATGCGATCGGCTTTTACGAACGGTTCGGCTTCCGCGTCGATTCCGCCGAGTTCCTGGAAGACGGCATCCCGCATGTGGAGATGGTGGCGAGTCTTGTCCCATGATCGGAAACTACGGGGGAGGGGGGCGAATCGGCTTCGCACAAGGCCGTGGGTGACCAAGACAGGGTTGCATCGTGGACATCCGCCGTCAAGACGTCACGCATCGTTGATAGGATGAAATCCCATGGTTAGAAGACATCATGGCAATGCACAGGAACATATCACCAAGCACATCTTCGTCACCGGAGGCGTGGTCTCGTCGTTGGGCAAGGGGCTGACGGCTTCATCATTGGGACGTCTGCTGCGTTCGCGGGGCATCCGTGTGCTGCAGCAGAAACTCGATCCGTACATCAACGTGGACCCGGGCACGATGAACCCGTTCCAGCACGGCGAAGTGTACGTGACCGAGGACGGTGCCGAAACCGATCTGGACATCGGCCACTACGAGCGCTTCCTCGACGTCTTCCTCAGCCAGAAGGCGAACGTGACCACCGGTCAGATCTACCAGTCGGTGCTGCGCAAGGAGCGCGCCGGCGAATACCTCGGCCAGTGCGTGCAGGTCATCCCGCACATCACCGACGAAATCAAGTCCCGCATGCGCGCCCAGGCCTCCGACGACGTGGACGTGATCATTACCGAGATCGGCGGCACCGTCGGCGACATCGAGTCCCAGCCGTTCCTGGAGGCCGCGCGCGAGGTGCGCCGCGACCTGGGGCCGGACAACTGCATGTTCGTGCACGTCTCCCTCGTGCCGTACATCTCCGCCGCGCACGAGTTGAAGACCAAGCCCACCCAGCATTCGGTGATGATGCTGCGTCAGTTGGGCATCTCCCCGGATGCGCTGGTGCTGCGTTCGGACCGTCCGCTCAACCAGTCCATCAAGGACAAGATCTCGCTGATGTGCGACGTGGATTCGGAGGGCGTGGTCAACTGCGTGGACGCGCCGAGCATCTACGACGTGCCGAAAATCCTGTTCGACGAGGGTCTCGACGCCTACGTGGTGCGCGAGCTGGGTCTGCCGTTCCACGACGTGGACTGGGACGAGTGGGCCGACCTGCTGGAGCGCGTGCACCATCCGAAGCATGAGGTGAACATCGCGATCGTCGGCAAGTACATCGACCTGCCGGACGCGTACCTGTCCGTCACCGAGGCGATCAAGGCGGGCGGTTTCGCCAACTGGGCCAAGGTCAACGTCAAGTGGGTGGCCGCCGACAAGTGCGCGACCCCGGAGGGCGCGGCGGCCGCGCTCGATCAGGTCGACGGCATTGTGGTGCCGGGTGGATTCGGCATCCGCGGCATCGAGGGCAAGATCGGTGCGCTGCGGTTCGCACGCGAGAACGGTCTGCCGGCGCTCGGCCTGTGTCTGGGATTGCAGTCGATGGTCATCGAATACGCCCGCGATGTGCTGGGCATCGAGGATGCGGACTCCACCGAGTTCGATCCGAACTGCGCGAATCCCGTCATCGCCACGATGGAGGAGCAGAAGGATATCGTGGCCGGCAAGGGTGACATGGGCCATACGATGCGTCTGGGATCCTACCCGGCCGAGCTGCTGGAGGGCTCGCTGGTCGCCGAACTGTACGGCACCACGCATGTCACCGAGCGGCACCGCCATCGCTACGAGGTGAACGTGGCCTATAAGGACCGTCTGCGCGAGGCCGGTCTGGTGATCTCCGGCCAGAGCCCGGACGGCGAGCTCACCGAGTTCGTGGAGCTGCCGCGCGAGGTGCATCCGTTCTATGTGGCCACCCAGGCGCACCCGGAGTTCAAGAGCCGTCCGACCAAGCCGCACCCGCTGTTCGCCGGTCTGGTCAGGGCCGCGTTGGTTCACCAGTCCGAACGCTGACGATTCAGTACTGTGCTGATTGCGGTGCCACACGATTTTCGTGTGGCACCGTCTGTTTTTCGGAGGATGCCATTGGACGGCGAACAACTCCGTTGATACCCCCCGTGAGCTTCCTCACATCCGCTCGGGGATGATTTTTCGGGCGGATACTAGTGTTTTCCCGCTGATTCCATTAGTGTTGCGGATGGAAGCAATTCGTATGAAGGAGGCAGCGCGCAGTGACGGACGAGATGACGCCACAGTCGCCCGGGCAGACGGGCGGCGCCGCGGCTGACGTGGAGATGAGCCAGTACGTGGCCGGCCGGTCCCGCGTCAACGAGGACAAGATCAGGCAGGATGACGAGATCATCAGCCAGTTCGGCGAATACGAGTACGGCTGGCATGATTCGGATGCGGCCGGCGAGGCGGCGAAGAAGGGCATCGACGAGAACGTGGTGCGCGCCATCTCCGCCGACAAGGGCGAACCCGAGTGGATGCTCGACATCCGTCTCAAGGGCTATCAGGCGTTCCTGGACAAACCAATGCCGGATTGGGGCGTGGACCTGAGCGGCTTCAACGCCGACGACTTCAAGTACTACGTCAAGCCGATCGACAAGCAGGCCGCCACCTGGGAGGATCTGCCGGACGACATCCGGAACACCTACGACCGTCTGGGCATCCCCGAGGCGGAGAAGAAGCGTCTGGTCTCCGGCGTGGCCGCCCAGTACGAGTCCGAGGTCATCTACAACTCCATCCAGCAGGAGCTGAAGGACCAGGGCGTGATCTTCGTGGACACCGACACCGCGGTGCGCGAATACCCGGATCTGGTGCGCAAATACTTCGGCACGGTCGTACCGCCGGACGACAACAAGTTCGGCGCGCTGAACACGGCCGCGTGGTCGGGCGGCTCGTTCATCTATGTGCCGAAGGGCGTGCATGTGGACATCCCGCTGCAGGCCTATTTCCGCATCAACACCCCGAACATGGGCCAGTTCGAGCGCACGCTGATCATCGCCGACGAGGGCTCCTACGTGCATTACGTGGAGGGCTGCACCGCGCCGATCTATTCAACCGATTCGCTGCACGCCGCCATCGTGGAGATCATCGTGGAGAAGCACGCCCGCGTGCGCTACACCACCGTGCAGAACTGGTCGAACAACGTGTACAACCTGGTCACCCAGCGCGCCTACGTGCGCGAGGGCGGCACGATGGAATGGGTGGATGGCAACATCGGCTCCAAGGCTACGATGAAATACCCGGCCTGCATCCTGGCCGAACCGTACGCCAAGGCCGAAACCATGTCGCTGGGCTTCGCCGGCAAGGGGCAGTACCAGGATACGGGCGCCAAGATGATCCACCTGGCCCCGCACACCAGTTCCACGATCGTGGCCAAGTCCATCTCGCGCGGCGGCGGCCGTTCCGCCTACCGCGGTCTGGTCAAGATTGTCAAGGGTGCCGAGGGCTCCTCGAACTCCACGGTCTGCGACGCGCTGCTGGTCGACGACTACTCGCGCTCCGACACCTATCCGCATGTGGACGTGCGCGAGGACGACGTGTCGATGGCGCATGAGGCCACCGTCTCCAAGGTCTCCGAGGACCAGCTGTTCTATCTGATGAGCCGCGGTCTGAACGAGGACGAGGCGATGGGCATGATCGTGCGCGGCTTCGTCGAGCCGATCAGCCGTGAGCTACCGATGGAGTACGCGCTGGAACTGAACCGTTTGGTGGAACTGCAGATGGAAGGATCGGTGGGCTGAGTCCAATGGCAGAGAAAACCGAAATCACCATTCCCGTGGCGGATCCGAACGACCCGTACGCGGTGCCGGCGGCCATGCCGTCGAGCGCGGACCGTGCGCCGCGCAGCTTCGACCTTGACGCGTTCGCGATGCCGACCTCCCGTCAGGAGGAGTGGCGGTACACGCCGCTGGACCGCGTCGCCGAATTCCTCGATGTGTTCGAGCCGAGCGGCCTGACCACGGTCGAGGTGACCGGCATCGACGGTTCGCCGTTGGACCCCGCGCAGGTCGGCGTCGAGGTCGTGGACAGGACCGTCGCGCCGAGCGGCACCGTGTCCAAGCCGAGCGACCGCATCTCCGCGGTCGAATGGAACGTCGTGAAGACCGCGACCGTCGTGACCCTGCACGGCGACGTCGCCCAGCCGGTGCGCATCGCGGTCACCGGCGGCGGCGACGCGCCGGATGCGCTGCACCTGGTCATCGCGGCCGACGCCGGCACCCATGCCGACGTCGTCGTCGAACACCACGGCATGGCACGTCTCGCGGAGGGTGTGGAAATCGTCACCGGCCGCGATTCCAACCTGTCCACCACCTTCATCCAGGAGTGGGAGAAGGGCTCCAAGCATGTCGGCGGCCACCGCATCCATATGGGCGAGAACGCCAGCCTGCGTCACTCGATGGTCACGCTCGGCGGCGATGTGGTCCGCATCCGTATGGACCAGGACTTCGGCGGCCCGCAGGGCGACCTGAACATGCTGGGCATCTACTTCGCCGATCCGGGCGAGCACATCGAGCACCGCACGATGGTGGTGCACAACCATCCGGATTGCAAGTCGCGCGTCGTGTACAAGGGCGCGCTCGACGGGCAGGGGGCGCACTCCACATGGGTCGGCAACGCGCTGATCCAACCGACCGCGCCGGGCACCGATTCCTACGAGCTCAACCGCAACCTGGTGTTGACCCCGGGCGCGATCGCCGATTCGGAACCGAACCTGGAGATCGAGAACGGCAACATCATCGGCGCCGGACACGCCAGCTCGGTCGGCCGGTTCGACGACGAGGAGCTGTTCTATCTGCAGTCGCGCGGCATTCCGGAGACGGAGGCCCGCAAGCTGGTGGTGCGCGGGTTCTTCGGCGAGCTGGTCGAGGAGATCGGCATCCCGCAGATCGGCGACCATCTGATGACCATCATCGACCGCAGGCTCGCCCGCGGCGAGAACGAAGCCATGACGAACGTCTGGGAGGAGAAGTAAATGTCGACGTTGGAAATCAAGGATCTGTACGCCTCGGTCGAAACCAAGGACGGCCGCAAGCAGATCCTCAAAGGCGTGAACCTGACCGTCAACTCGGGGGAGACCCATGCCATCATGGGCCCGAACGGCTCCGGCAAGTCCACGCTGGCCTACACGCTGGCCGGCCATCCCAAGTACGAGGTGGAATCCGGCCAGGTGCTGCTGGACGGCGAAGATCTGCTGACGATGACGCCGGACGAGCGGGCCAAGGCCGGCCTGTTCCTGGCCATGCAGTATCCGGTGGAGGTGCCGGGCGTCTCGATGACCAATTTCCTGCGCACCGCCAAAACCGAGATCGACGGCCAGGCGCCGGCCATCCGCACGTGGACCAAGGAACTGACCGAGGCCATGAAGCGGCTCAAGATGGATCCGAAGTTCGCCACCCGTTCCGTGAACGAAGGCTTCTCCGGCGGCGAGAAGAAGCGCGCTGAGGTACTGCAGCTGGAACTGCTCAAGCCAAAGTTCGCGGTGCTGGACGAAACCGACTCGGGCCTCGACGTGGACGCGCTGCGCATCGTGTCCGAGGGGGTGAACCGCGCCAAGGAGAACACCGGCCTGGGCATCCTGATGGTCACGCACTACACGCGCATCCTCAAGTACATCAAGCCGGACATCGTGCACGTGTTCGCCGACGGACACTTCGTTAAGACCGGCGGCCCGGAGCTGGCCGACGAGCTGGAGGAGAACGGCTACGACCAGTTCCTGCCGGAGGGTGCCGACAGCGAATCCGCGCTGGCGTAGGCGCCGCGGTGGTGCGGATTCGCAGTATGCGGCGGCCTGCACCACCGGAATGCGAACACGGATGATGCATCGGCGGATTGAATGATGGAAGGCAAGGGCATGGTTGATTTCGATGCGATTCGGGCGGAGTTTCCGATTCTGGACCAGAGCGTTCACGGACATCCGCTCGTGTATCTGGATTCGGCGGCCACCGCGCAGAAGCCCCAGTGCGTCATCGATGCGGAAGCCGACTTCTACCGTCACGACAACGCCGCCGTGCACCGTGGCGCGCATGAGCTGGCCGCGCGCAGCACCGTGGCGTTCGAGCGGGCCCGCGCTTCGATGGCGCGTCTGGTCGGCGCCTGCGCGGATGAGGGCGGCGAGGAGATCGTCGTCACCGGCGGCGCCACCGCCGGGTTGAATCTGCTGGCAACCGCCTTCGGCAACGCCTCACTGGGACGTGGCGGTTCGTCGGCCGCACGCTTCGCCCTGCATCCGGGAGACGAGATCGTGGTCTCCAAGGCCGAGCACCACTCGGTGCTGCTGCCGTTCCAGGAACTGGCCACGCGTACCGAGACCACGCTCAAGTGGCTGGATCTGGACGAGGAGGGGCGCATCCGGTCCGACACGGCCGATGAGGTGATCACCGAGCGCACCCGCGTGGTGGCGGTCACCCATGTGGCGAATGTGACCGGCGCGATCACCGATCTGGCTCCGATCGTCCGCCGCGCCCATGCCGTGGGCGCGCTGGTGGTGCTCGACGCCTGCCAGTCCGTGCCCCATCTCAAGGTGGACGTTCACGCCTTGGACGTGGACTTCGCCGTCTGGAGCGCGCATAAGATGTACGGCCCGACCGGGGTCGGCTTCCTATACGGTCGCCGCGAACTGCTGGAGGCTCTGCCCCCGGCGAATTTCGGCGGTTCGATGGTCGAATTGGCCTGGATGGACCGTCCGGCGCAGTACATGGCGCCGCCCGCCAAATTCGAGGCCGGCACCCAGCCGGTCGCGCAGGTGGTGGCCGCCGGCGCGGCCGCGGAGTGGATGATGGCGATCGGTATGGACGCCATCGCCGCGCACGAGCATGCGGTGGCCGCCGAACTGCTCAAACTCGGCGACGTCGACGGCGTGCGCATTCTGGGGCCGCGCGAGAACAGGGACCGGATCGGCACGGTGGCGTTCGACGTCGACGGCGTGCACCCGCATGACGTCGGCCAGTTCATCGACGCGCAGGGCATCGCCATCCGGGTCGGACACCACTGCGCGCAGCCGGTGCACCGGCATTTCGGCGTCTACGCCTCGAACCGCGCCTCCAGCGGCGTGTACAATTCCGTGGCGGACGCACAGGCGTTGGTGGAGGCGGTGTCCAAGGTCAGGGCGTTCTTCCGGGTGTGACCGGATGACCATATAACCTCGCACCTGCCGTGGTATCGACATCATGCCTGTCTGCGGATACGATGATTGCGGTGTGAACGATAGGATGAACGGTGTTCGTCCGGTAAGGAGCGTGAAGATGGATTTCGGCATGAGCGGCGACGATCTGGAACAGATGTACCAGGAGGTGATCCTGGAGGCGTCCCGCAACCCGCACGGTCGCGAGCGGTTCGCGCCGGATCTGGCAAGTGAACAGTCCGCGCAGGCGGGGGAGAGCGTCGTCCGTGCCAGCCATGAGTATTGCGCCGCCGGGGAATCCCACCAGTTCAACCCCACCTGCGGCGATGAGGCGACGATCCACGCCGAGGTGTCGGATGGCGGCGATGGTCGCCCGCACACCATCGAACGCCTCGTATGGGACGGCCACGGCTGTTCGATCTCACAGGCCAGCCTGTCGATCATGGTCGATCTGGTTGAGGGCAAGACCGTGGACGAGGCGATGCGGCTGGCCGGCTTGTTCCATCAGCTGATGGATTCGCGCGGCGCCGGATTATCCGATGAATCCGCCGAGGAGGATCTGGGTGACGCCGTGGTGTTCCAGGGCGTCTCCAAGTATCCGATGCGCATCAAATGCGCGCTGCTCGGCTGGGAGGGTATGAAGGCCTCCGTGGCCGAGGCCCTGGCCCGTATGCAATAGGTCTTGTGGTGGCGATTCGCGCCACGTACAATGGTCGCGATACATGATGAATGGGAGTGTGCATGAACGACAATCTGGTTCCCGAACCGCGTCATACGGTCCTCGATTCCGTGCAGAAGGCGTTGGGCGATGAGCAGGCGGCGCGCCGCGTGATGGCGAACCCCGCGCTGGCCAAGGGATTCCCCAACGGCCGCCCGCAGCAGGACGCCGATGCCGCGCCGGCTGCGGAGCACTCCTGCCAATGCGGGAAGCACGAGGACAAGGAGACCGCCGACGGCGGCATCCCGCTGACCTATGTCGACGAGATCGGGCGGGCAACCGCGGCCGACGTGCGCGAGGCGCTGCACCAGGTCATCGACCCCGAACTCGGCATCGACGTGATCGATCTGGGTCTTGTGTACGGCATCGAGATCGATGCGTTGGGGCGTGCCATCATCACGATGACGCTGACCACGCCGGCCTGCCCGCTGACCGACCTGATCGAGGACGAGTGCGCGGCCACGCTGGCCGGACTGGTGGAGGAGTTCCGCATCGACTGGACCTGGCAGCCGCGGTGGACCATGGACATGATCACGCCGGAGGGACGCGACCAGCTCGCCGCATTGGGCTTCAACTTCGACGCCATGCCGAAGTACTGACTCATCCCCACACTGCCTCCTCCGAAAGATTCGTTCCTCCTCCTGTGATGAAGGGCTGGCGGCGAAGCCGACCGGGGAGGGAATACGGACTCATACCAAGAGGGACCATCCGTCAGGATGGCCCCTCTTGTGCGTTCTGTGCCGTTACGCCGAATCAGTCGTCGACGATCGTGTTCTTCGGCACGACGGTGATGCCGTCCGGCGTCACCGTGAATCCGCGGGCAAGATCATGCTCGGTGTCGATGCCGACCGTGGAGTTCTCGGTGAGCACGACGTTCTTGTCGAGGATGGCCTTGTACACGCGGGCGCGGCGGTTGACGACCACGCCGTCGAACAGGATCGAGTCCACGACCTGCGACCAGGAGTGGATGCGCACGTTCGGGGAGAGCACCGAGTGATGCACCTCGCCGCCGGAGACGATGACGCCGGGGGAGATGATCGAATCGGTGGCGTGGCCCAGACGGTCGCGGCCTGCATGCACGAACTTGGCCGGCGGCAGGTTGCCGGACATCGTGTAGATCGGCCACTCCGAGTTGTACAGGTTGAACTCGGGCACATAGGAGATCAGGTCCATATGCGCATCGTAGAACTGCTTGAGCGTACCCACGTCGCGCCAGTAGGCGTGATCGGTGGAGGTGGAGCCGGGGATCTCGTTGGTGTTGAAGTCGTAGACGCCGGCCTCGTTGCGGTTGGCGAAGTACGGGGCGATGTCGCCGCCCATGTCGTGCTTCGTGTTCTCGGCCTTCTCGTCCTGCGCCAGCGCGGCGAACAGGGCGTCGGTGTTGGCCACGTAGTTGCCCATCGAGGCCAGGAACGAATTCGGATCGTCCGGCAGGCCGGTGGTGGTCTCCGGCTTCTCCTGGAAGCTCTTGATCATGTTCGGATGGTCGGGATCGACCTCGATCACGCCGAACTGGTTCGACTGGCTGATCGGCTGGCGGATGCCGGCCACCGTGAACTCGGCGCCGGACTCGATATGCTGCTGCACCATCTGGCTGAAGTCCATGCGGTACACGTGGTCGGCGCCGACGATGACCACGATATCCGGCTGGACGTCCTCGATGATGTTGATGGTCTGGTAGATCGCGTCCGCGGAGCCGAGGTACCAGTGCTTGCCCAGACGCTGCTGCGCCGGGACCGGGGACACATAGTTGCCCAGCAGCGGCGAGAAGCGCCACGTCAGCGAGATATGGCGGTCCAGCGAGTGCGACTTGTACTGGGTGAGCACGATGACCTGCTGGTACCCGGAGTTGACGAGGTTGCTCAACGGGAAGTCGACCAGACGGAATACGCCACCGAACGGCACCGCCGGCTTGGCGCGATCCCTGGTCAACGGCATCAATCGGGTGCCTTCACCGCCCGCTAGCACGATGGACAGAATCTTCGGATTGGATTTCGACATCCGATCACTCCTCTCTTAGAGCGTCTTACGACACCGTACTGCATTGCTGTTGGTCCGCTTCCTTGCAGACCACCTACAGTGTCAATAATTACATATTTTTTTCGTTTCGCAAGACAGGACGCCCCGCATGTCATCGACTTTTCAGTGAACACGAGTCGAATAGAAGGCGACGGCGCTGGAGGCCGCCACATTGAGGCTGTCCACGCCGTGGCTCATCGGAATCCTGACGGTCAGATCGGCGTGGGCGATCGTGCGGTGGCTCAGACCATCGCCTTCGGTGCCGAAGATCAGGGCGAGCTTTTCGATGTGGTCGGGGGCGTCGGCGCCGTTGTCCAGCCGACGTACCAGTTCGTCCAGCGAGATCGAATCATCCTCCAACGCCATCGCCGCGGTCGTGAATCCCAGTCGGTTCAGCTCGGCGAGCCCCTCGACGGGCCAGTAGTGCGTATCGTCGCCGCCGATGCGGGTCCACGGGATCTGGAACACCGTGCCCATGGACACGCGCGCCGCGCGCCGGTACAGCGGGTCGCCGCACGACGGGGTCACCAGCACGGCGTCGACGCCCAACGCCGCGGCCGAGCGCATCAGCGCGCCGACATTGGTGTGGTCCACGATGTTCTCCATCACGGCGATGCGGCGCGCGTTCCCGCACACCTGTTCGACGCTGGGCAGCGGCCACCGGCGCATGGCCGCCAGCGCGCCGCGGTGCAGACGGTATCCGGTCAGCCGCTTCAGCTGTTCGGGCGACGCCACATACACGGGCACGTCGGGGCCCCAATGCCCGTCGACGAACCGGAAGGTCTCCGCCATGCCGTCGATCCACGGCTCCTCGACCAGCAGCGAGATCGGTTCCCTGCCGGCGGCCAGCGCCCGGTCGATGACCTTCGGCGATTCGGCGATGAACAGCCCCTTGGATGGCTCCAGACGGTTGCGCAGCTGGATCTCGGTGAGATTCGTATAGGCCTCGACACGTTCGTCGTCAACCGACTCAAGTGGGATGAAGCGCATGCCGCCGCCTTTCGCCTGATACAACAAAACCCCTTGGAAGCCAAGGGGTTTTCGTCTGTGTCCGGAGCGGGACTTGAACCCGCACGCCTGTATAAATAGGCACTAGCACCTCAAGCTAGCGCGTCTACCATTCCGCCACCCGGACAGGTGCCGTTCGGCAACGAGTAAGAACTATACCATTCCATGTCGCAAATGCAAACACGGTGTGTCGCGACTGGGGGCGATGTGTAGCCTAGTATCCATGACCGAACCTCTGTTTCTGCTCGACCCGGACCATGACGACGTTCCGGTGAACAGCGACGAGATCCACGCCGGGTGGATCCTGACGCTGCCGCCGCATATCCGCAGGCATGCCGTGCAGGCGATGCGTCTCAAGGCCGGGGACGCGCTCACGCTGTCGGACGGCAAGGGTCTGCGGCTGCGGGCCACCATGGTCGATCCGGAGCAGGGGACCGCCGAGGTCGTGGAGTTCGGGCGCGAGCCGCAGCCGGTCGTGCGGCTGAACCTGATTCAGGCGCTGGCCAAGAACGGCCATGACGAGCAGGCCATCGACATGGCCACGCAGATCGGCGTGGATACGGTGATCCCCTGGCAGGCTGATCGCTCGATCGCCAAGTGGAAGGCGGGGCGGACCGACCGCAAGTGGCGTCAGGTGCTGGAGGCCGCCACCGAACAGTCTCGGCGTTGCTGGACCCCGGAGCTGGGCGACTGCGTCTCCAGTAAGGGGATCGTGGCCATCTGCCGGAGGGCGTGCGTGCACGGCGAGCTGGTGATCGTGCTGCATCAGGATGCCACGCGCAGCTGGCATGATATCGAGGAGTCGATCGCCGCGTTGTCGGACCGTTGCCTGAACGACGGCAGGACGCGTGCGATCACCGTGGTCGTGGGTCCCGAAGGCGGCATCAGCGAGGCCGAGGTCGACGCGTTCGTCGGCGCGGGTGCGGAATGCTGCGTGCTGGGAGGAAACATCCTGCGCGCGTCCGCGGCCGGGCCGGTGGCTCTGGCGCTGCTTTCCCGCGCGGTGGGACGCTACGCCTAGCGGGGAATATCCGTGCGGCGCAATAGCATGGGATGCGGCAGTAGTTCAACCAGGAGGATCATGATGAGCGAGCCCGATTGCCTGTTCTGCAAGATCATCGCCGGAGAGATTCCCAGCGAGAAGGTCTATGAGGACGAGACGACCTATGCCTTCAAGGACATCAGCCCCAAGGCGGCGGTCCATGTGCTCGTCGTACCCAAGCACCATTACGAGAACGTCGCCGAGCTGGCCGGCGCCGATGCCGCGCAGCTCGCGCATATGGTCCAGGTCGCCCAGTCCCTCGCCGACGACGCCTTCCACGGGGCGTACCGCCTGATCTTCAACACCGGGCGCGACGCCGGGCAGAGCGTGTTCCACGTCCATGCCCACGTCCTGACCGGTGAGACGCTGGACGAGTAGCGGTCCGTCGCGCAATCCAACCGATACTGCACCTACTCACGAGAAGGGAATCCGTGGCCACCACGACACGAACCATCACCATCCCGACGCAGCTTGACCCCGTCGCGGTCCTCGGACCGGTCGATGAGGTCCTCAGGGAGGTGGAACGGGCGTTTCCGGACCTGACGATCATCGTGCGGGGCAACCGCATCGCCATCATGTCCAGGTCGAAGCAGACCGAACCGCAGGCGGCGCGAGCCGAGGAGGTCGTCAACACCATCATCCAGGCCGCGTACACCGCGCCGATGGACGCCGATACCGTACGTCGCATGCTCGATCAGGACATCCTGTCAAACCGTGTACGCCGGACGCACCCCGGGCACGGCGTGGTGACGGAGTCGTTGCGCCGCGCCCTTCCCGAGACCCCCACGCGCCGCGACGAGGTCTCGCAGCACCACAAGCCGCACGTCCCCGGCGTCATCACGTTTGCGAACGGGGCGCCGGTCCGGCCCAAAACCGCGGGACAGGTGGCCTACGTCAACGCCATCGAATCGCATACCGTCACCTTCGCCATCGGTCCGGCCGGCAGCGGCAAGACGTATCTGGCCGTGGCCAAGGCCGTGCGCGCATTCCAGGACCGCAAGGTGCGCCGCATCATCCTGACCCGTCCGGCCGTGGAGGCGGGGGAGAACCTCGGCTTCCTGCCCGGCACGCTCAACGAGAAGGTGGACCCGTACCTGCGACCGCTCTACGACGCCCTCTCCGACATGCTCGGCCCCGACCAGCTGCGTCATTACATGGACGACGGCACCATCGAGGTGGCGCCGCTGGCGTATATGCGCGGCCGTACGCTCAACGACGCGTTCGTCATCCTCGACGAGGCGCAGAACACCACCGAGCAGCAGATGAAGATGTTCCTGACCCGACTGGGGTTCAACACCACGATGGTGATCACCGGCGACGTCACCCAGATCGACCTGACCGTACCGAACTCCGGACTGGCCTCCATCGAGCGAATCCTCGGCGGCATCGACGACATCGCGTTCGTCCATCTGGATGCGGCCGACGTGGTGCGGCACGCGTTGGTCGGGCGGATCGTGGAGGCGTACGATCGGCACGCCTACGCCATCGGGCGTGGGACACGGCAGCGAAAGGGCAATGATGAGCGTTGAGGTGATCAACGAGACGCAGTGGGTCATCGATCCGAAGGTCTTCTCCGACCTCGGGGTGTGGGTGCTGGACCAGATGAGGGTCAGCACGCAGTCCGATCTGACGATCATGTTCGTGGACCCCGAACCGATCGCCACACTGCATGAACGGTGGATGAACCTGGAGGGCCCCACCGATGTGATGAGCTTCCCGATGGACGAGCTGCGCCCCGGCGACGGCCGCACGCTGGTCGAGGGCATCCTCGGCGACATCGTGATCTGCCCGTGGGTGGCCGCCCAGCAGGCCGCGGCCGCCGGGCACAGCGCGTTGGAGGAGATGCTGCTGCTGACGATCCACGGCACGCTGCACCTGCTCGGCTACGACCACGTGACCCCGGATCAGGAACGGCAGATGTTCGGTCTGCAACGCCAGCTGCTGCTCACGTTCTTCGCGCTGCACCACGGCATCGGGGAACCGGCCACACTGCCCGCCGGCACCCCCGATGCGCTGGCGCAGTACGATGAACGCCGCCGGCTGACGCGCGGATCGGAACAACGGTAAGGATGAGGCATGATATTCGATGATCCCTCGCTGATCGTGGTGATCGTGGTGCTCGCCGTGGCCGCCGCGCTGCTGGTCTGGCTGTCGTTGACGATGGCCTCCGCCGAAGGCGCGGTCTCCCGCGTCACCAGGGCCAGTCTGAACAACCTGATCCTGGAGACGCAGACCGATCAGGAGATGAGCCAGTTCACCCGCATGAAGCGCATCGAGCGCATCCATAAGGTGCAGAAGCTGATTGCCGACCGGTACGCCACCTCCGGATCGTGCATGTTCTTCCGCATCTCCTGCAATGTGCTGGACGGCGTGCTGGTGATGTGCATCGCGTCGCTGTGCGGGGCGCCGCTGTGGCTGGAGCTGGTGTGCGGCGTGCTGTTCGCGCTGATCGTGGCCGTGGTGTCGGTGCTGGTGCGTCCCCGTGCCGTGGGGGCGCTGAAGCCGGTGGACATCATGATCAAGCATGCGGGCGTGATCACGGTGGCCTCCGCGTTGACGCCGTTCGCCCGCGTGGGCGGTCAGAACGGCCAGAAGCGCAGGCGCGAGTCGGAGCTCTCCGACGACGAGGAGCTCGAAAAGCTGCAGATGGAGCAGGGCAAGGCCATGATCGACCGGCTGGTCGAGGCCAACGATTTCGATCCCGAGACCTCGGAGATGCTGCGCAACGTGCTCAAGCTCTCGGACACGCTGACCCGCGAGATCATGGTGCCGCGCACCGACATGATCTGCATCGGCAAGGAGCAGACGCTGGTCTCGATGCTGAAGCTGTGCTCCCGCTCCGGATTCTCACGCGTGCCGGTGATCGGCGAGGACGTCGACGACCTGATCGGCGTGGCCTACCTCAAGGACGCCGTACGCGCCACGGCGTTCAACCCGGCGGCCGGCGAACGCACCGTCGATTCGATCGTGCGCGACCCCCTGCTGGTGCCGGAGTCCAAGCCGGTGGACGATCTGTTCCACCAGATGCAGCGGCTGCGCCAGCATGTGGCGATCGTGGTGGATGAGTACGGCGGCATCGCCGGCTTGGTGACGATCGAGGACACCATCGAGCAGATCGTCGGGGAGCTGGAGGACGAGCACGACCGCACCCAGCATGCCGAACCGGTGCAGATCGGGGAGCGCAAGTGGAGCATGCCCGCACGCACGCCGATCGCCGACCTGGAGGAGATCTTCGAGATCGACATTGACGAGGACGATGTCGACACCGTGTTCGGTCTGCTGACCAAGTTGCTGGGACAGGTGCCGATCGTCGGCGCGTCGGCGGTCACCCGCGGATTGCGACTCACCGCCGTGGATTCAGCGGGCCGTCGGAAGAAGGTCTCGACGATAGTGGTGGAGCCGGCGAACGCCGAGCATGACGATGATGGGGAACCGGACACGCAAGCCGAACAGGACGAAGCAGAGAACAAGGAGCAGTGAACCAGTGAACGACGCAACTCAGCAGACACAGGACCAGACTGTGTACAGGTCGGGATTCGTGGCCGTGGTAGGCCGTCCGAACGTCGGCAAGTCCACGCTGATCAACGCGTTGATCGGCACGCAGGTGGCCATCGCCTCTTCCCGGCCGGAAACCACGCGTAAGGCCATCCGTGGCATCCTGACCACCGACCATGCGCAGATTGTGCTCGTGGACACCCCGGGCATCCATCGCCCGCGCACGTTGCTCGGCCAGCGGTTGAACGATGTGGTGGACGAATCGTTGGCGGACGTGGACGCCATCGCGTTCCTGCTGCCGGCCGACCAGGAGATCGGCCCGGGCGACAAGCGCATCCTGAGCCGGCTGCGCGCCGAGTTCGCCACCAAGCGGGACGACGGGAGCTTCTCCTGGAAGGTGCCGCTGATCGCCATCGTCACCAAGATCGACGAGCTCGACCGTGAGCAGCTGATCGCCAAACTCATCCAGATCAACGAGTTCGCCGATTTCACCGACATCGTGCCGGTGAGCGCGCTGCAGCATGACAATCTGGCCGAGGTGCGCAACGTGCTGATCGACAATATGCCGGAGGGACCGCAGATGTACCCGGCCGATCAGATCACCGAGGAGCGCCCCGAGGACACGATCGCCGAGCTGGTGCGCGGCGCGTTCCTGGAGGAGCTGGACGACGAGCTGCCGCATTCGCTGGCCGTGGTGGTCGATTCGATCGAATATCCGGAGGACAACGAGACCGGCGAGGCCTATGACGGCAAGGTCGAGGTCATCGTGTCGATCTACGTGGAGCGCGATTCGCAGAAGCCGATCATCATCGGCAAGGGCGCCGAGCACCTGGTGCGCGTCAAGAAGAAGCTGCGCACGCCGGTCAACCGCATCGTCGGGCGCAAGGCCAAGCTGGACCTGCATGTCAAGGTGGCCAAGGGCTGGCAGTCCGACCCCAAGCAGCTCGAACGCCTCGGGTTCTGATATACGAATGCCGCCGGATGGATTTCCGGCGGCATTCGTGCGTTCGTTCTCCTTTGGTCGACTACTTGCGCTTGGTGTACATCTGCGTGTTGAGCAGCGTGGCGTAGCGCTTGATGACCTTCGGGCGGATGACCTTCATCGAGGCGGTCATCAGGCCGTTCTCCTGCGTGAACTCCTCGGGCAGGATGATGAACTTGCGCACCGATTCGGCGCGGGACACGCCCTCGTTGGCCTGATCGACGTACTTCTGCACCTCGGCGCGGACCACGGCGTTCTCCGTGGCCTCCTCCAGCGTCATGTCACGGTCCAGGCCCTTGGCCTCCAACCATGGACGCAGCGACTCCTCGTCCAAGGTGATCAGCGCGGAGATGAACGGGCGCTTGTCGCCAAGCACCAACGCCTGGGAGACGAATTCGCAGCGTTGGATGACCTCTTCGATCGGGCGCGGGGCCACGTTCTTGCCGCCGGCGGTGATGATCAGGTCCTTCTTGCGGCCGGTGATGTAGAGGAATCCCTCCTCGTCCAGTCGACCGAGATCGCCGGTCATGAACCAGCCGTCCTCGGTGAACGTGTCGGTCGTGGCCTCGGCGTTCTTGTGGTAGCGCGGGAATACGGCCGGACCTTGGATCTGGATCTCGCCTTCCTCGCTGATGCGCACGTGGAAGCCGGGGTAGGGGATGCCGACCGAACCGGCCTTGAACGGCGTGCCGACCGGATTGAACGCGCACGGGGCGGTGGTTTCGGTCAGGCCGTAGCCCTCATAGACCGGAATGTTCGCGCCGCGGAAGAACGCCAGCAGCTCCGGGTCGAGCGGGGCGCCGCCGGCCACGATCCACTGGGCGCGGCCGCCGAGCACCTGACGCAGCTGCGCGTAGATCATCGGGTCGAAGGTGGCGCGGCGGGCGGCGGTCAGGGCCTTGGGCTTGCCGTTGGCGCTAATCTCCTTCATGTAGTTCTGCGCGGTGACCACGCCGGCGGCGAACGCCACGCCCTTGACGCCGTGTCCGGCCTTCTGCGAGGCGGCGTTGTACACCTTCTCCAGCACACGGGGCACCACGATCATGACGGTGGGCTTGGCCTCCTGCAGATCGTTGATCAGCGTGGCGATGCCCTGCGCGATGTAGATGTGCAGGTTGCTGGCGACGACGATGTAGTTGACGGCGCGGGCGAAGGTATGCGCCTGCGGCAGGAACAGCAGCACGGAACCGTTCCTGTTGTTCAGCACGGCCGGCATGAACGACTGCAGCGTCATGGCGGTGGTGCAGTAATGCTCGTGGGTCATCTCCACGCCCTTCGGCGCGGCGGTGGAACCGGAGGTGTACACGATCGAGCACAGATCGGTCTTCTTCACCGAATCGATGCGCGCATCCAGCTCCTCGTCGGAGACCTGGTCCGCGTACGCCTGGATCTCGGCCAGACCGCCGGTCTCCAGGCACAGGATGCTCTCCAGCGAAGGGCATTCCGCGATGGTGCCGTCGGCCTTGTTGCGCATCTCGACGGTTTCCACGATGAGCAGCCTGGCGTCGGAGTTGTTCACGATGTTGCGGATCTGCTCGGCCGAATCGGTCTCGTAGATCGTGGCCATCACGCCGCCGCACGCCATGATCGCCGCGTCGATGACGTCCCACTCATAGGAGGTGCGGCACATGAACGCCACGGTGTCGCCCTTGCGCAGGCCGCGCTGCATCAGGCCCTTGGCGGTGACGCGGATGTCCTCCAGCACCTCGGTGGCCGTCTTGGTCACCCAGGCGTCGCCGGACTTGTATGTGTACAGCGGGTCATCACCCATGCGTTCGGCGCGCTGCGCGTACAGGTCGTAGATCGTCATGCCCTCATCCAGCGGGGGAATGCCCTCGGTGTAGGCGGTGAGCAGGCCTGTCTGCTGATCGATGTACGTGGTCGTCGGACGGTCCTCGCCCCAGGTGTGCGAATGCGGCAGACCGGTGACATCCAGCTGCCCGGCACCGGAGGGGGCGGCATAGTCGGGACCTTCGCCGGAGTCGTCGCTGACCGGGTGGACGAAGTCGCCGCCGAGCTGCAGTGCCTTCTGCGCCAACGAAGTGGCGGTGTTCTTGAGTGATGTGATGACAGACACGTGATTCTCCTTATAGCCTGGTATGGCCTCTCTCTGTCGAATGATAACCGGTCATCGGCGACACGTCACCTTACGGTAGCGTAGGAACGCCGACGCTGCACCGTTCATGCGCCGCAATCTGCATATTGGGACGGCGCTGTTGTTTTGGTCGGCTCCTTGGTTAGACTGTAAGTCTGTAACATAACCGAATCTTTTCTTCTGATAAGAAAGAGGAAGGGCTCACATGGCTGAAACAGCACAAGCCACCGTGGTGTTCGGCGTTCTGAATGAGACGTCGGACCACGAGTCCCGCGTCGCGCTGACGCCGGATATCGTCGCACGGCTGCGCAAGGCGGGTGTCTCCTGCCTGATTGAGAGCGGCGCAGGCGTCGCCGCCAACTATGTTGATGAGGATTACACGAAGGCGGGCGCCGAGGTCGTGTCCGCCGATGAGGTGATTTCCCGTTCGGACGCCCTGGGCTTCATCGACCGCCCGGACTCCGATCTGGTCGCCCGCCTGAAGCCGGGCACCTGGGTCATCGGTATGCTCGGTTCCTTCACCGATGCCGATTACATTGCGTCCCTTGAGCAGGCCGGTCTGGTCGGCGTAGGCATCGAGAAGCTGCCGCGTCAGCTCAGCTCCGCGCAGTCGATGGACGAGATGACCTCCCAGAACTCTGTGATGGGCTACAAGGCCGTTCTGGTGGCCGCCAACGCCTACGGCTCGTTCTTCCCGATGATGACCACCGCTGCCGGCACCATCCGTCCGGCCAAGGTGCTGATCCTCGGCGCCGGCATCGCCGGTCTGCAGGCCATCGGCACCGCCCGCCGGCTGGGCGCGGTCGTCACCGCGTACGACGTGCGTCCGGCCGCCCAGGGCGAGGTCGAGTCGCTGGGTGCCAAGTTCCTGGATCTGGGCCTCGACTTCTCCAAGGGCCAGGGCGAGGGCGGTTACGCCCGCCAGCTCACCCCGGAGGAGCAGGCCGCGCAGCAGGCCGCCGTCGATGAGAAGGCCGCAGGCTTCGACGTCATCATCACCACCGCCAAGGTGCCGGGCCGCAAGCCTCCGATGCTGCTGACCAAGGCCGGCGTGGACGGTCTCAAGCGCGGGGCCGTGATCGTCGACTGCGCCGCCAGCGAGCTGGGCGGCAACGTCGAGGGCTCCACCGTCGGCACCCAGGTGACCGAGGGCGGCGTGACCATCATCGGCGCCCCGTACCTGGCCAGCGAGGTGACGAACACCGCGTCCAACCTGCTGGCGCGCAACGTCGCCGACGTGCTCGCCCACTTCGTGCGCGACGGCAAGCTGACGATGGATCTGAACGAGGAGCTCGACAACGCCCTCGTCGTCGCCGGCCGCGCCGAAGCCCCGGCTGCGGAAGGAAAGTGAGAAGAGACATGGATATCGTCGTAGCAATCACCCTGTTCATCCTCGCGCTGCTCATCGGCGTCGAGGTCATCGGCAAGGTTCCCGCGACCCTGCACACCCCGCTGATGTCGGGCGCGAACTCCATCCACGGCATCGTCATCGTCGGCGTGGTCATCGTGGCCGCGCACGCCACCTCGCCGCTGGCCTGGGTGTTCATCTTCCTGGCCGCCGTGCTGGGCACGATGAACGTCGTCGGCGGCTATGTGGTCACCGACCGCATGCTGGAGATGTTCAAGTCCGACAAGTCGAAGAAGAAGGGGGAGGACAAGTAATGGGTACCCTCGCGCAAACCCTGAGCACGCCGCTGGGCGTGGTCGAATGGTTCGTCTATCTGATCTCCGCCGTGATCTTCGTGATCGGCCTGCACCTGATGAACTCGCCGAAGACCGCCCGCAAGGGCAACCTGATCTCCGCCGCGGGCATGATCCTGGCCTGCGCGATGGCGTTCATCGTGCTGTTCGTCAATGAGATCTCCAACGGCTTCCAGCACGGCGTGGCCGTCGCGCTGCTGATCGTCGGCATCATCATCGGCGCCGTGGCCGGCGTGGTCTCGGCCAAGAAGGTCAAGATGACCGACATGCCGCAGCTGGTCTCCATCTTCAACACCGTGGGCGGCGGCGCGGCCGCGCTCGTGGCGCTCAACGACATCCTGACCTCCGAGGGGCTGCCGACCATCGTGGTGCTGATCACCGCCGGTCTGGGCATCCTGATCGGCTCGGTCACCTTCTCCGGCTCGCTGGTGGCCGCCGGCAAGCTGCAGGGCCTGAAGTTCATGCGCAAGCTGGCCATCCCGGCCAAGGGCGTGGTCAGCGTGGTGTGCATCGTGCTGATGCTCGCCTCGTTCGTCATGCTGTGCGTCATGCCCGAGCAGCGCCTGCTGTTCAGCATCCTGACCACCGTGTTCGCGCTGATCTACGGCCTGGTGTTCGTCATCCCGATCGGCGGCGCCGACATGCCGGTCGTCATCTCCGTGCTCAACGCCTGCACCGGCACCGCCGTGGCCATGAGCGGTCTGGCGATCAACAACATCGCCCTGATCGTGGCCGGCGCCCTCGTCGGCTCCGCCGGCGTGACCCTGTCCATCGACATGTCCAAGGCCATGAACCGCCCGCTGATGAGCGTGCTCGCCGGCGGTTTCGGCGGCGGCTCCTCCGCTGCCGGTTCGGCCGAGGGCCCCGAGGGCACGATGAAGGAGACCACCGCGGACGACGTGGCCGTGCAGCTCGTCTACGCGGAGAAGGTCATCTTCGTCCCCGGCTTCGGTCTGGCCCAGGCGCAGGCCCAGCGCGAGCTCGCCGATCTGGGCGAGCTGCTCAAGGGCCATGGCGTCGAGGTCTCGTACGCCATCCATCCGGTGGCCGGCCGTATGCCGGGCCATATGAACGTGCTGCTCGCCGAGGCCAACGTGCCGTACGAGGAGCTCATCGATCTGGATGACATCAACCCGCAGTTCCCGCAGGCCAATGTGGCGCTGGTCGTCGGCGCGAACGACGTGACCAACCCCGCCGCCCGCAAGCCCGGCACCGCCGTCTCCGGCATGCCGATCCTGGATGTGGACATGGCCCAGAACGTGGTGGTGATGAAGCGCGGCCGTGGTCGTGGCTACGCCGGCATCGAGAACGAGCTCTACTTCAAGGACAACACGCAGATGCTGTTCGGCGACGCGAAGGCCGGCCTGCAGGCCGTCATCGCTGCTGTCAAGGAGCTCATCAACTGACCTTCACCAAGGTTCGTTGACATACCGAGGGGTGTCCCGACAAGGGACGCCCCTCGTCGTATATGTCCGTCGTATACGGTCAGCCGCCTACGTCCATCTCGTTGGATGCACGATTCCCCCGATTCGTATTTGTCCGAATCGGGGGAATCGTGCTCTTTGGCCATGATGGTTGCGCTAACAACGTAAGAATCTGGGGATTCGGACAAATATGGCGGTCACAGCCCGAAGGTGCGCGTGACGAAGTTGGTGACGCGGCGCCAGTAGCGTTCCGGATCCGTGGATGCGGCCATCGTATGCCCGGCCCCGGGGATCATCATCTTCTGACGGTCGATGCTGGCGCAGGCGTCGAAGTTCCTCTCCAGCGAGGCGGGGGAGACGAAGTCGTCGGCGCCGCCGTGGATGAACAGCATCGGGATCGTCGTATGGTGCAGCTGTCGTACGCACGATGCCTCACGGAACCCGTAGCCCGCGCGATGCCGGCAGATCAGGCTCATCGTGGCCACGAGCGGACGCGCGGCCCAGCGCGGCAGATGGTACAGCGAGCGGGCGTTGAACATGAACTGGTCCCACACGGAGGTAAAGCCGCTGTCCTCGATGGCGGACACCACGTTGCGCGGCAGCGAGGCCTCGCCGGCCGCCATCATCACCGCCGCGCCGCCCATCGAATTGCCGTGCAGCAGGATGCGTGCCTGCGGATCCGCCGCCGTGATCACGCCGATCCAGTCCATCAGGTCCACACGTTCCATCCACCCCATGCCGATGTAGCGCCCCTGGCTCAGCTCGTGCCCGCGCGAGGCGGGCACCAGCACCGTGAATCCCATCCGGGCGTACCGGTGCGCGTACTTGGCCATCTCGGCCGGGTCGCCACTGTATCCGTGGCAGCAGATCGCGTACAGGTGCGGAGTGGGGCTCACGCAATCGGGGTCGACGAGCCAGCCGTGCAGCTTGAACCCGTCGCGGCTCATCATCGAGATCGGCTGCTTGGACTCCTCGAACCAGTCGGCCGCCTCCTCCTGCTCCGCCATGTCGGCCGCAGGCGTCTCCGGTTGCGGATCCTCCAGCTCGCCGTCCTGCAGGCGGCGCATCATCGACCGCCTGGCCTGGGTGTCCAGGGCGAACGAGAAGAGGAGATTCGCCGTGGCGTATAGAGCGCCAACCGTGGCCGCGGCGGTGACGCCGGCTCCGATCAGAACCTTCTTCGTCAGCGTTGATGTTGTCTGCGTCATTGCAACCTCTTCCATGGACGGCCTTCTGTTGTTCAGTCTAGCGCCCGGTACACGGGTACGACGACCGCAACACGGCGGGTGTGCGATGCAGCCGGCGCGTGGGGCGCTGTCCGGGGTGTGCGTATACTTGATGACTGTTGCTTTGGCGAGGGAAACCGCCGTGGGTGGTTTCCGTAATCGACTCGGCGCATTCAGCCCCTCCTGCGGGGTCGTTCTGCGGCGCGTCGTGGCGTCAAAAGACAGAACGACAAGTGACATGCAACCCAAAGGAGGCCAGCAATGGCTAGCAACATGATCGTCCTCGAGGGCGAAGTTCGTGATGAGTTCGGCAAGGGCGCCGCGCGTCGTATGCGCGTGGCCAAGCAGATCCCGGCGACCATCTACGCCGGCGGTGCCGACCCGGTGTTCGTCAAGCTCCCGATGAAGGAGACCACGCTCGCCCTGCGTCACACCAACGCCCTGTTCACCATCAAGTTCGGCGACGAGCAGAAGATGGCCGTGGTCAAGGACGTGCAGCGCAACCCGGTCAAGCGCATCGTCGAGCACGTGGACTTCTATGAGGTCCGCGCCGGCGAGAAGATCGACGTCGAGGTGCCGGTGTTCGTCGAGGGCGAGCCGAAGGGCGCCGCCGTGGCGTTCGTGGACATCCAGGAGCTCAAGGTCCGCGCCGATGTGGCCAACCTGCCGGAGCGCATCGTGGTGAACGTGGACGGCATGACCGACGGCACCAAGGTGTTCGCCAAGGACGTCGTGCTGCCGGAGGGCGTCGAGCTCGACGTCGAGGATCCGGAGGAGTCCGTGGTCACCGTTGAGGTGCCGGAGGACGCTTCCACCGAGGAGGCCCCGGCCGAGGCTCCGGCCGCCGAGTGAGCGCGCCCCGCTGAGGCATGACCATGCATCGGAACCCGCCTTCGAGCGGGTTCCTTTCATATTGTGGTCGCTTACGCACATCCCGCTCATGGGGTGTGAGAGAGTACCAATCATGAAGCCCGGGCCACAAGCGCGGGAGCACTACCACTGAGCGCCGTCGCAAGGGCGGCAGGAAAGAAGTTGAGAATGACCGAACAGAACCATCACGATCCCGCGGCGCTGGACAAGCTCGCCGAACCGTTCACCGTGCTGCCGAACGACAACCCGGCCTCGGACGCCAAGCGGCAGGAACTCATCGACAAGCCGGCATTCGGACAGATCTTCTCCGACAACATGGCCCACATCTCCTGGACCAAGGGCGAGGGGTGGAACGACCGCCGCATCGAGCCGTATGCGCCGCTCAAGCTCGATCCGGGCGCTTCGGTGCTGCACTATGCGCAGGAGATCTTCGAGGGCCTGAAGGCCTACAAGCACGCCGACGGCTCGATCTGGATGTTCCGCCCGGATGCGAACGCCGAACGCTTCCAGAACTCGGCCAAGCGTCTGTACCTGCCGGAGCTGCCGGTCGACGATTTCATCGGCTCGTGCGCCGCGCTGGTCAAGCGCGATGCGGCCTGGGTGCCCTCCCGCCGCGAATACACGCTCTACCTGCGTCCGTTCATGTTCGCGTCCGAGCCGTTCCTGGGCGTGCGCGCCGCGCAGGAGGTCGACTACTGCGTGATCGCCAGCCCGTCCGGCCCGTACTTCCAGGGCGAGAGCCGCCCGGTGAGCATCTGGGTGGAGGACAAGTGGTTCCGCACCGGTCCCGGCGGCACCGGCTTCGCCAAGTGCGGCGGCAACTACGCCGCCTCGCTGATCGGCGAGTACAAGGGCATCGAGAACGGCTGCGAGCAGGTGTGCTTCGTGGACGCCGCCACCAAGACCTATCTGGAGGAGCTGGGCGGCATGAACATGATGATCGTCCACAAGGACGGCCACATCGAGACGCCGAGCCTGACCGGCAACATCCTGCCGGGCGTGACCCGCCGCTCGCTCATCCAGCTGGCGCAGGACAAGGGCCATGACGTGGTGGAGACGATGATCAAGCTCGACGACCTGCTGGAGGACATCAAGTCCGGCGAGGTCACCGAGGTGTTCGCCTGCGGCACCGCCGCCATCATCGCACCGATCGGCCGCTTCAAGTCCGAGAAGTTCGACGTGACCGTGGCCGGCGGCGAACCCGGCGAGCTGACGATGGACCTGCGCAACACGCTGCTCGGCATCCAGCTCGGCGAGATCGAGGATCCGCACAACTGGATGTGGAAGGTCTGCTGACCTGCACCCGAAACCGACACGATGCGCCCCGGCCTATCAACGGCTGGGGCGCATCGTGCGTCTGCGCGCCGCCGCGCAACACGCCGCCACATCCCGTGCGGGAACTGGGTAAGCTCGGTACGGAGCATGGTGCCTGTTTGGGAGAGGATCGGAAGGACGACGATGCAGGGAACGCAGGTGGCGCTGGAGAGCAATACGTTCTTTCTGATCATCGAGTACATCGCCATCCTCTGCTGCGGCATGGTCGGGGGACTGTCCGCCATCCGCAAGGGGTATGATCTGTTCGCCATCCTCATCACCGCATGGCTGACCGCGTTGGGCGGAGGCATCATCCGTGACGTGATGCTCGGCGCCGTCCCTCCCGTCGGCATCTCCGACCGCGGTTTCGTGTTCACCGCGCTGGCATCCGGGGTTCTGGTGGCCGTGATCCACCCCGAGGTCGACAAGCTCAAATGGTCGATGACCACCTTCGACGCGATCGCGGTCGGCATGTTCGCCGTCAACGGCACCGAGAAGGCCATGCTGTACGGCACGTCGGGCATGACCGCGGTGTTCATGGGCATGTTCACCGCGCTGGCCGGCGGGCTGATCCGAGACATGCTCATCAACGAGGTGCCCGTGGTCATCCGCGACAAGCACTGGTACGCCGTGCCCTCGGCGGTGGGATGCGTGGCCACGGTGTTCGTCTGCAAGGGTGTGCAGGCGGGCGTCATCAACCAGACCGCCGAGATCGTCATCGACGTGTGCGTCGTCGTTTTGGTGGTGGCGATGCGGCTGCTGTCCGTGAAATTCAATCTGATGCTGCCGGGTGCGGTGGAACGGCACCACACGTATCTGCCCGGCGGCAGACGCTGATCACGCGTCTCGACGGTGTGTTGCGAATGCGGGATCCGATGGGCGATACAAGAAAGTCCCGCACCTCTTGCGAGATGCGGGACTCAAGCGATGACCTATATGGTCAGGCTCACAGGGCGTTGATGGCCACAGCGAGGCCGGACTTGCGGTTCGCGGCCTGGTTCTTGTGAATCACGCCGGCGCCAGCAGCCTTGTCGAGCTTCTGGGCGGCGACCTTGTAGGCGGCCTCGGCGGCGGCCTTATCGCCGGCGGCGATGGCCTCGCGGGTGGCGCGGATCGCGGTCTTCAGGCTGGACTTGACGGCCACGTTGCGCTTGTGCGCCTTCTCGTTGGTCAGCACGCGCTTCTTCTGCGACTTGATGTTTGCCACTATCTACTCCAAACGACGGTTATACGGTAAGGACATACAAAACCATGATGATAGCATGTCGGGTGGAAAAACGAGGTGTCCGAACTGCGCGATTCGCGGTGTGTTGCGTGATTCGACCTCAATCATATGGCATGGAACGGATTCGACGCCGTGCCGATCCGAACGTGCGGGACATGCCATGGCGTGCGGTCCACGCTCGGCGGGGGAGTTGCTAGGATGATATGAGTCTTCCATCCCCTGCCATTGAGGAGGCCTTTTTGGTGGCTACGCAGCATAACCAGCCGGGTTTCACCGATCAGTCGCTGATCCGCAACTTCTGCATCATCGCGCATATCGACCACGGCAAGTCGACCGTGGCGGACCGCATCCTGCAGCTGAGCGGCATCGTGCCCGAGCGTGAGATGCGCGACCGCTTCCTCGACCGCATGGACATCGAACAGGAACGCGGCATCACCATCAAATCCCAGGCCGTGCGCGTACCGTGGACCTTCGACGGCACCGAATACACACTCGGCATGATCGACACCCCCGGCCACGTGGATTTCACCTACGAGGTCTCCCGCGCGCTGGCCGCCTGCGAGGGCGCGGTGCTGCTCGTCGACGCCACGCAGGGTATCGAGGCGCAGACCCTCTCGAACCTGTACATGGCCATCGACCACAATCTGGCCATCATCCCCGTGCTCAACAAGATCGACCTGCCCAGCGCCGAACCGGACAAGCACGCCGAGGAGATCGCCGGCCTGATCGGCTGCGAGCCGTCGGACGTGCTGCGGGTCTCCGGCAAAACCGGCGAGGGCGTGACCGACCTGCTCGACCAGATCGTGATGGACGTGCCCGCCCCCAAGGGCGATCCGGACGCCCCGGCCCGCGCGCTGATCTTCGATTCGGTGTACGACTCGTACCGTGGCATCGTGACCTACATCCGCATGGTCGACGGCGAACTGCGCAGCCGCGAGAAGCTGCATATGATGGGCATCGGCATGACCCACGATCCGATCGAGATTGGCGTGATCAGCCCGGACATGACACCGACCAAGGCGCTCGGCGCCGGCGAGGTCGGCTACGTGATCACCGGCGCGAAGGACGTGAGCCAGTCCAAGGTCGGCGATACGATCACCGCCGCCGCCAAGGGCGCCACCGAACCGCTGCCGGGCTACCGCGACCCGCAGCCGATGGTGTACGCCGGCCTGTTCCCGATCGACAACGCCCAGTATCCGGAGCTGCGCGACGCGCTCGACAAGCTCAAGCTCAACGACGCGGCGCTGATCTACGAGCCGGAGACCTCGGTGGCGTTGGGCTTCGGCTTCCGCTGCGGCTTCCTGGGCCTGCTGCACATGGAGATCGTCTCCGAGCGCTTGGAACGCGAATTCGGACTCGACCTGATCTCCACCGCGCCGAACGTACCGTACGAGGTGACCGCGGAGGACAACACGGTCCACCACGTCACCAATCCGAGCGAGTTCCCCGACGGCAAGATCAAGAGGATCGTCGAGCCGATGGTGGCCGCCGACATCATCACGCCGAAGGAGTTCATCGGCGCGGTGATGGACCTGTGCCAGGACCATCGCGGCCAGATGGGCACGATGGAGTACATCAGCGCCGACCGCGTGGAGATGCACTACCGCATGCCGCTGGCCGAGATCGTGTTCGACTTCTTCGACCAGCTGAAGTCGCGCACCAAGGGCTACGCCTCGCTGGACTACCATGAGGACGGCGAGCAGAGCGCCGACCTGGTGAAGGTGGACATCCTGATCCAGGGCGAGAAGGTGGACGCGTTCAGCGCCATCGTGCACCGTGACAAGGCGTACAGCTACGGCGTGATGATGACCAAGAAGCTGCGCGAGCTGATCCCGCGCCAGCAGTTCGAGATTCCGATCCAGGCCGCGATCGGCTCGCGCATCATCGCCCGAGAGACCATCCGCGCGCTGCGCAAGGATGTGCTCGCCAAGTGCTACGGCGGCGACATCACCCGTAAGCGCAAGCTGCTGGAGAAGCAGAAGGCCGGCAAGAAGCGCATGAAGATGCTCGGCCATGTGGAGGTGCCGCAGGAGGCGTTCATCGCCGCCCTCTCCACCGGCGAGGGCGCGAACGACCGCGACACCAAGGACAAGATCCGCGCCGCGCAGAAGTCCGAAGGCTGATGGCGTTCGAGGTTTACGTCCATGTGCCGTTTTGCCTGCAGCGCCGAGCCGTGAAGCAGGCAATCCGGTGGATTGCCTGTAGGCGAGGGGAGCGACCGCCAAGGCCGCGACGGCAGCGCCGCGTGGAGGTGTGAGTCATGTTCGAGGTCTACGTTCATGTGCCGTTCTGCCTGCGGCGCTGTGGATACTGTGATTTCAACACGTACACGGCCGTCGACCTGGGCGGCGGTGCGTCGCGCGGCAACTACGCCGCGATGACGATCCGCGAGATGCGGCTGGTCCGCGACTGGCAGGAGCGTCACGGCATCGCCGAACCGCCGGCCTCGACCGTGTTCTTCGGCGGCGGCACGCCCACAATCCTGCCTGCCGACGACCTGATCGCGATCCTGAACGCCATCCGCGAGCTCTGGGGCGTCGAGGACGGCGCCGAGATCACGACGGAGGCGAATCCGGACACGGTGGATGCGGCGACCATCCGCGCGCTGGCCGACGGCGGCTTCACCCGAGTCTCGTTCGGCATGCAGTCGGCCGTGCCGCATGTGCTGAGGACGCTGGACCGCACCCATACGCCGGCCAACGTGGAGGCCGGCGTACGCGCCGCCGGGGCGGCCGGCCTGCGCAGTTCGGTCGACCTGATCTATGGCGCGCCGGGGGAGGGCCTGGAGGATTGGCGCACGTCGGTGCGCACGGCCATCGATCTGGGTGTGAACCACATCTCCGCGTACGCGCTGACCGTGGAGCCGACGACCAAGATGGGCCGGCAGATCGCCGCCGGCGTGCTGCCGAAACCGGATGACGACGACGAGGCGGCCAAATACGAGATCGCCGACGAGTTGTTCTCCGCGGCCGGCCTGCAATGGTACGAGATCTCCAACTGGGCCCGCCCGGGGTATGAGAGCCGCCACAACCTGGGGTACTGGCGCAACGTCGACTGGGCCGGCATCGGCCCGGGCGCCCACTCGCACTACAACCGCGTCGAGCCTGCATCATGTCGCAGCGAGTCGGAACGCTCCGCCCGGCCGTATGGATCGTCCCCTCAGGACTGCGACGCCCATGGCGCCATCCGTTCCTGGGATCTGGCCCACCCGCGGCTGTGGAGCGAACGCGTCAACGCCGGACAGGTGCCATGGGCCGGCAGCGAATCCATCACGCCGATGGAGGCCCTTGAGGAAACGATCATGCTGGGCCTGCGTCTGCGTGAAGGACTGGACCTGACGGCGCTCAAGACATCCCTCGATGTCGGCGGGGCGGCATCCTCCGACATCGACGCGGGCGTCGCGGAGTTGGAGCGCGAGGGGCTGGTCGAACGCCGCAGTTCCCGGCTCATACCCACGCTGCGCGGCCGTCTGCTCAACGACGCCGTCATCGAGCGCATGTTCGACTGCTGCGGTCTGTAGCCGCGGGACGGTCTGCGCCAAACAGCCGCCGGGCGACGCGGTGATTCGAAATGTGGACATTGAAGTTGCGTGGTAACATCCGGACGGTACTCTCAAGCGCAGTCAATCCGGATTGGGAGAGAACGGCCGTGCCGCAAGGCGCAGGATGTCTCATTATGCGGACATTTGTGGCCTGCGGGTCGTATCCTGTCCGTAACGCAAGAAAGGTGATCCAAGTGACGTTGCATGCTCCGCTAGATCTGACCGTCCGATGCAAGGAGGGGCTCTACGACCCCGCCGCGGAACACGACGCCTGCGGCGTCGGCATGGTGGCCACGATGAACCGTCGGCCGGAGCGGCGCGTCATCGACAAGGCCATCGAGGTGCTGAGGAACCTGGACCACCGCGGCGCGGTGGGCGCCGAGGAGAACACCGGCGACGGCGCGGGCATCCTGATGGGCATGCCCGACGCGTTCATGCGGGCTGTGGTCGACGCGCCGCTGCCGGAACCGGGCCACTACGCCGCCGGCATCGCGTTCCTGGACCGGGACACCGCCGCATGCGGCCGCCAGCAGCAAGCCATCGCCGCCATCGTGCGCGAGGAGGGGCTGGAACCGCTCGCCTGGCGTACCGTACCCACCGATCCGAACGGGCTGGGATTGCAGGCGCTGGCCTCGATGCCCGCATTCGTCACGTTGGTCGTCGCCTCCCCGGACGGCTCCCTGGGCGGGCTGGATCTGGAGCGCAAGGCGTTCCGCATCCGCAAGCGCGTGGAGCACGAGGTGGGCGTGTACTTCGCCTCGCTGTCCGGCCGGACCATCACCTACAAGGGCATGCTGACCACCATGCAGCTGACCGGGTTCTTCCCGGACCTCAACGACGAGCGGATGGCGGCGCGCGTGGCCATCGTGCACTCGCGTTTCTCCACCAACACGTTCCCCAGCTGGCCGCTGGCCCAGCCCTTCCGCCTGCTGGCCCACAACGGCGAGATCAACACCATCCAGGGCAACCGCAACTGGCTGCAGGCCCGCGAGGGACGTCTGAGCTCCGAACTGCTCGGCGAGTTCGAGCCGCTGCTGCCGATCGCCACTCCCGGCTATTCGGACTCCGGCACCTTCGACGAGTGTCTGGAGCTGCTGCACCTGGCCGGCCGCAGCCTGCCGCACGCCATCCTGATGATGCTGCCGCCCGCCTGGGAGAACGACGACACGCTCGACCCCGACGTGCGCGCCTTCTACGAGTACAACAACACGCTGATCGAACCGTGGGACGGTCCGGCGCACATCATCTTCACCGACGGCACGCAGGTCGGCGCGCTGCTCGACCGCAACGGCTTCCGCCCGGGCCGCTGGCAGCTGGACGACACCGGTCTGGTCGTGCTCGCCTCCGAAGCCGGCGTGCTGCCCGACGTGGCCGCCGAACACGTGAGCGCCAAAGGGCGTCTGGAACCGGGGCGGATGTTCCTTGTGGACACCGCCGAAGGCCGCATCGTGCCGGACGACGAGATCAAGCACGCGCTCGCCGCGCAGCACCCGTACCGGCAGTGGGTGGAGGGCAACAGCGTGCACATGAACGAACTGCCCGCCCGCGAACACGTCAACCACTCCTACGAATCGGTGCTCCGCCGCCAGCGCGCCTTCGGCTACACCGAGGAGGACATCAAGCTGATCCTCAACCCCATGGCGGACACCGGCAAGGAGCCGCTCGGCTCGATGGGCAACGATACGCCGATGGCCGTGCTCTCCGACCGCAGCCGCATGCTGTTCGACTACTTCACGCAGAAGTTCGCGCAGGTCACCAACCCGCCGCTCGACTGGGAGCGCGAACGGATCGTCACCTGTCTGGAATCGGCGATCGGCCCCGAGCCGAACCTGCTGGAGGACACCGAGCTGCACGCCAAGAAGATCCTGATCCCGCTGCCGGTCATCAACTCCGAGGAGATGGCGCAGCTCAAGCGGCTCGACCGCGCCGCCATCCTCGACGGCTACTACCGGCCGTTCGTTGTCAAGGGCCTGTATCAGGTCGCCGGCGGCGGCCCCGCGCTCGAATCGCGGCTCGACGAGATCTTCGCCGACATCGACCGGGCGATCGCCGACGGCGCGAACTTCATCGTGCTCTCCGACCGCGGCTCGGACCACACGTGGGCGCCGATCCCGTCGCTGCTGCTCACCTCCGCGGTCCAACACCACCTGCTGCGCCGGCACACGCGCACCCAGGTCTCGCTGGCCGTGGAGGCCGGCGACGTGCGCGAGATCCACCACGTCGCGCTGCTCATCGCCTACGGCGCCGCCTGCGTGAACCCGTACCTGGCGTTCGAAACCGTGGAGGACCAGGCCCGCCGCGGCTACCTCGCGGTCGATGCGGCCACGGCCGTGACGAACGTGACGCACGCCCTGTCGATCGGCGTGCTCAAGATCATGAGCAAGATGGGCGTCTCCACCATCATGAGCTACCGCGGCGCCCAGCTGTTCGAGGCGGTCGGCCTGAACCGGACCGTCATCGACCGGTATTTCACCGGCACCACCTCGCAGGTCGGCGGCATCGGACTGGACGAGATTGCCGAGGAGGTGGCCCGCCGCCACCGCGTGGCCTATCCGAATCAGTGGACCGTCACCGCGCATGACGAGCTGCCCACCGGCGGCGACTACAAGTGGCGGCGCACCGGCGAGAACCACCTGAACGACCCGGAGGCCATCTTCCTGCTCCAGCAGTCCACGCAGCGCGGCGACTACGGCATGTTCAAGCGGTACTCGGCGCATATCAACAGCACGTCGCACCGTCTGATGACGCTGCGCGGCCTGATGCGGTTCAAGCCGACCCGCCAGCCGATCCCGATCGACGAGGTCGAGCCGGCCAGCGAGATTGTCAAGCGCTTCTCCACCGGCGCGATGAGCTACGGCTCGATCTCGCAGGAAGCGCACGAGACGCTCGCCATCGCGATGAACATGATCGGCGCGCGCTCCAACTCCGGCGAAGGCGGCGAATCCGACGATCGGATCAACGACCCGCTGCGCGTCAGCCGCATCAAGCAGATCGCCTCCGCGCGCTTCGGCGTGACCAGCGACTACCTGGTGCACGCCACCGACCTGCAGATCAAGCTCGCCCAGGGCGCCAAGCCGGGCGAGGGCGGCCACCTGCCCGGTGCCAAGGTGCCGCCGTGGATCGCCAAGGTGCGTCATTCCACGCCCGGCGTGGAGCTGATCTCCCCGCCGCCGCACCATGACATCTACTCGATCGAGGACCTGAAGCAACTGATCAACGACGCGAAGATGGCCAACCCCAAGGCCCGCATTCACGTCAAGCTCGTCTCCGAGTTCGGCGTCGGCACGATCGCGGCCGGCGTGGCCAAATGCCATGCCGATGTGGTGCTGATCTCCGGCTATGACGGCGGCACCGGCGCGGCCCCGCTCAACGCGATCAAGCACGCCGGCACCCCGTGGGAGATCGGCCTGTCCGAAACCCAGCAGACGCTGATCCTCAACGGTCTGCGCTCCCGCGTGACCGTGCAGTGCGACGGCGAGCTGAAAACCGGACGCGACGTGATGATCGCCGCCCTACTGGGTGCCGAGGAGTTCGGCTTCGCCACCGCGGCGCTGATCGTGGAGGGCTGCGTGATGATGCGCGCCTGCCAGAAGAACACCTGCCCGCAGGGCATCGCCACGCAGGATCCGGAGCTGCGCGCCCGGTTCACCGGCAAGCCCGAGCATGTGGTCAACTTCTTCATGTTCATCGCCGAAGAGGTGCGCGAACTGCTGGCCCAGCTCGGCTTCCGCACGCTTGAGGAGGCCGTGGGCCACGTGGAGTGCCTGGATCAGGACGAGGCGGTCAGCCGCTGGAAGGCGGACGGCGTGGACCTCACGAACGTGCTGATGCAGCCCGGCCCGGTCCCCGGCACGATCCTGCACAAGACCATCGAACAGAACCACGAGCTCGACAAGGCGCTGGACAACGAGCTGATCCGCCTGGCCGAACCCGCGCTGGAAAGCCGCGAACCCGTGCGCATCGAGATGCCGATCCGCAACGTCAACCGCACGCTCGGCACGATGGTCGGCTACGAGATCACCCGTCGCTACGGCGCCGAAGGCCTGCCCGACGACACAATCGATATGACCCTGCACGGTTCCGGCGGCCAGTCTATCGGTGCGTTCATCCCGCGCGGCGAGACCCTACGCGTCTACGGCGAGGTCAACGACTACGCCGGCAAGGGCCTGTCCGGTGGACGCATGGTCGTCCGGCCCGAGGAGGGCGTGAACTTCGACCCGCACCGGAACGTGATCGCCGGCAACGTGACCGGTTTCGGCGCGACCTCCGGCGAGATGTTCGTCGGAGGCAAGGCCGGCGAACGCTTCGCGGTGCGCAACGGCGGCGCCACGTTCGTCGTCGAGGGCGTGGGCGACCACGGCTGCGAGTACATGACCGGCGGCACCGTGGTGGTGCTGGGACCCACCGGGCGCAACTTCGGCGCCGGCTTCTCCGGCGGCGATGCGTTCGTGCTCGACCTGGACAAGTCCAAGGTCAACCCCGAGGCCGCCGCACACGGGTCGCTGCTGTTCGAACCGCTGGACGGGGCGACATCCGAGAAGGTGCGCGACCTGGTCAAGCGCCACGCCGAGGAGACCGGCTCGGCGTTCGCCGCCGCGCTGCTGGAGGACTGGGATGCGACGGCCGCCCGGTTCACGCATGTGGTGCCCAGGCAGTATGTGGCGATGACCGCGGCGATGCGCCGCGCCGAAGACGAGCATATCGATTTCAACGAGCCCGGCGTCTGGGAACAGGTGTACGAGCAGGTGATGGAAGGAGCGCGCTGACATGGCGGACCCCAGAGGATTCCTTAAAGTACGTACCCGCCGCGAACCGGCTGAACGCCCCGTCGAGGAGCGCATCCGCGACTGGATGGACGTGCACGCCGAATCCGGCCTGCAGCCGTGGACGCGCGAACAGGCGTCCCGCTGCATGGACTGCGGCACCCCGTTCTGTATGACCGGCTGCCCGCTGGGCAACCTCATCCCCGAGTTCAACGATCTGGTGTATCAGGGCAAGTGGGAGGACGCCTACCACCGGCTGTCCTCCACCAACAACTTCCCCGAGGTCACCGGCCGCATCTGCCCGGCCCTGTGCGAATCGGCCTGCGTGCTGGGCATTCACCAGCCGCCGACGATGATCAAGAACGACGAGTGCACGATCATCGACCAGGCGTGGCAGCTGGACTACGTCAAGCCGATGCCGCCGCACCGCCTGACCGACATGACCGTAGCGGTCGTCGGCTCCGGCCCGGCCGGCCTGGCCTGCGCGCAGCAGCTGACGCGCGCCGGCCACACGGTCGTCGTCTACGAGCGCGACGACGCGATCGGCGGCCTGATGCGCTACGGCATCCCGAACTTCAAGCTCGACAAGCGGCTGATCGACCGCCGCGTGGAGCAGATGGAGGCCGAAGGCACGCGGTTCCGCACCGGCGTGGAGGTCGGCAAGGACATCTCTTGGGACGAGCTGCGTTCGCGGTATGACGCGGTGGTGGTGGCGATCGGCTCCACCGTGCCGCGCGATATGAACCTGCCGGGGCGCGAGCTCGACGGCATCCACTTCGCGATGGAGTACCTGCCGGACGCCACCCGCCGCGTCTACGGCAAGGAACCGGTCCACGGCATCGACGCGAAGGACAAGAACGTCATCGTGATCGGCGGCGGCGACACCGGCTCCGACTGCCTGGGCACCGCCATCCGCCAGGGTGCCAGGAGCGTGACCGTACTGCAGATCATGCCCAAGGAGCCCACGGAGCGCCCCGACAGCCAGCCGTGGCCCACCTACGCGCGCCTGTACCAGCGGACCAGCTCGATGGAGGAGGGCGGCGAATACCTGTACAACACGGATTCGGTGAACTTCATCGGTTCCGACAACCACGAGGCGAGGGAAGGCCAAACCGAAGTCCGTGTCGAGCGTTCGGCCACGGCCGCCGGATTCGTGGCCGACGGGCACGGTCATGTGACCGGGCTCAAGGTCGTCAACGTCGCACCGGGGGAGGACGGGCCGTTCACCCGTCAGCCGGGCACCGAACGCGTGCTGCCCGCCGACCTGGTGCTGATCTCGGTCGGCTTCCTGCATCCGGATACCACGACGCTGAGCGAGCAGCTGCCGGTCGAACTGGACGGGCGCGGCAACGTGTCGCGTGACGACTCGTACGCCACGTCTCAGGATGGCGTCTTCGCCTGCGGCGACGCGGGCCGCGGCCAGAGCCTGGTGGTCTGGGCTATCGCCGAAGGCCGCTCCTGCGCCGCCGCCGTGGACCGCTACCTGACCGGCGACACCGAACTGCCCGCGCCGATCGCCGCCTCGCGCCGGCCGATGGCGTTGCCGCGGTAGGCGTGATGGATACCGTAAACAGGATTTCGGCGGTTGCTGTTGTACAGTAGCTTGCAGTGAATCCGTTCGCATCATGAAGGAGTGAGCATGCCGAACCGTGCAGAACGTCGTGCGCAGGAGAAGCGTAACCGCAGGGGCATCCCGCAGCAGTACGACCAGACCCGGGGTCGTGGCCGTTCCGGGATGATCGACGAATACGCGCTGCAGCAGAAGTCGATCCGTCTGCAGGAGGGCACGGACGGCGAGTGGAAGCCGACCGCCTCGTTCGAGACGCCGGAGATGACGGCCGATACGGATATCGCGCTGCGCAATCCGAAGCTCGTCAAGGCGCCGCATTCGGTGCGCCAGTGGTTCCGGGTGTTCAGCTGGGCGCTGATCGTCATCGCGGCGATCGCGTTCGTGGTGGTCATGTGGCTGCCGACCAAGCCGATCTGGCTGGTGGCCGGTGTGGCCGTGGTCTTCGCGGTCGGCGTGCTCAGCCTGTTCTTCACCGCGGGCAATTCGAAGCACAACCCGAATCTGGACGCCAACGGCACCGCCGTGTGATTGAGCCCGTGTGATCGGGCGGCAGCCTGTGTTCCCTATATTTCAGATCGCCTCCGACGAACGTTTCACCTGCGCTCGTCGGAGGCGATCGGCGTTATGCGTCACCAACCCAGCGGCGCATCCAGCATGACGTGGGTCGATGAGGTCACCAGCACGTCGATCGAGCGGCCTTTGGTCGGATGCGACGAGGTCGAGAACGAGAAGTGCCGTGTCTTGCGGTCGGCGTGGGCCTTGGCGACGACATCGCACAGGTCCGCGTACGTCTTCGTCGCGGAATCGGGGGAATGGAACTCAAACGGTACGCCGTCGATATACAGACGGTAGATTGCATAATCTTCAGCCATATGCTCATGTAAACACCGCAATCTTAAAATGCGGTGCGGGGCGTGTTGCGGCATGGGCGCGCGGATTGTCGACAACGGCGCACAACTTGTCGCAACATGGGCGGTATGTTGTGCGTTTTTTGTGTGCGGATGTCATACAGTAGACAGTGGCAGAGTCCATTTCTACAGAGAGGTGACCAATGAAGGTCGATATCCTGACCCGTGAGTATCCGCCCAAGGTCTATGGCGGCGCCGGCGTGCACGCCGAGGAGCTGAGCAAGGTCCTGGCCGAACGCATCGACGTAACCGTGCGCGCGTTCGACGGCCCGCGCACGGAGGCCGATGTGCCGGCCATCCCCGGCAGCGATCCCAAGGGCAGCCTGACGGTCGTCGGCTATGACACCCCGGCCGAACTCAAGGACGCGAACGGCGCGATCAAGACGTTCGGCGTGGATCTGCAGATCGCCAACGACGTCGACGCCGACATCATCCACGCCCACACCTGGTACGCCTGCCTGGCCGGCCGTCTGGCCCAGCAGCTGCACGAGATCCCGCTGGTCATCACCGCGCACAGCTTGGAGCCGTTCCGCCCGTGGAAGCGCGAGCAGCTCGGCGGCGGCTACAACCTGAGCTCCTGGGCCGAGAGGGACGCCTATGAGCACGCCGACGGCATCATCGCAGTCTCCGGCGGCATGAAGGAGGACATCCTGGCCGCCTACCCGAACGTCGATCCGGACAAGGTGCACGTGGTCTACAACGGCATCACGATGGACGACTTCGCCACCCCGGCCGACGACGATCCGGCCTGGGGCGTGTTCGACCGCTACCATATCGACCGCAGCAAGCCGACCCTGCTGTTCGTCGGCCGCATCACCCGCCAGAAGGGCCTGCCGTATCTGCTGCAGGCGCTGCACTTCGTGGACAAGGACGTGCAGGTGGTGCTTGCGGCGGGCGCCCCGGACACCCCGGAGATCATGGAGGAGGTCAAGACCGCCTTCGCCAAGCTGGACGAGGAGCGCGGCAACATCATCTGGATCGAGGAGATGCTCCCCAAGCCGGAGCTCAACGCGCTTGAGCACGGCTGCGACGCGTTCATCTGCCCGTCGATCTACGAGCCGCTGGGCATCGTGAACCTGGAGGCCATGGCGTGCGGTCTGCCGGTGGTGGCCAGCGCCACGGGCGGCATCCCGGAGGTCGTGGTGGACGGCGAGACCGGCTATCTGGTCCCGATCGACCAGCTGCACGACGGCACCGGCACCCCCACCAACCCGGACAAGTTCGTGCACGACATGGCCGACGCGATCAACAAGGTCATGCGCGACCCGGAGCTGGCCAAGAAGATGGGCGAGGCCGGCTACGCGCGCGCCCGCGACAAGTTCAGCTGGGAGTCGATCGCCGACGCGACCATCGAGGTTTATAAGAAGATCCTCGGTTGATCGGATGAGGTTCGCACTACCTCGGGGTTCGAAAAAACTTTGGCGGCTTTTCAGCTAGGGTGCATTCGAACCCCGAGGTAGTGCGAACCTCTTTTTGTCCTCATGATGGCCGCCAGCCTCCAACCCCCGATTCTCCGGCGTACAGTGAACCTATGACCGATAACGAGATTGCATTGAAGCTTTCGCAGGTAGAGTTCCGCCGTCAGCGCCGCGTGATCCTGGCGGACGTGAACCTGGAGATCCGCAAGGGCGAGAAATGGGTGCTGTTCGGGCCCAACGGCATCGGCAAATCCAGTCTGGTGCAGATGATGAGCACGCGCGGATTCCCGTCCTCGGGCACCGTGGACATCCTGGGCAACCGGCTGGGCAAGGTGGATGTGTTCTCCTACCGCAACCGCATCGGATTGAGCTCGGCCGAACTGGCCCGGGCGTTCCCGCCGAACGAGGACCCGCTGGACGCGGTGGTGACCGCGCTGACCGCCACCACGGGGCGCTGGCGCGACGAGTACACGGCGGAGGATTTCGCCAAGGCGCGTGGGCTGATGGAGGAGTTCGGCATCGCCTACCTGGAGGGCAAGCAGATGTTCAAGCTCTCGGAGGGGGAGCGCACGCGCGTGCTGATCTGCCGCGCGCTGATGGCCGACCCGGATCTGCTGATTCTCGACGAGCCGACCACGGGGCTGGACCTGGGCGGACGCGAGCTGGCGTTGCGGGCGTTGGGCCGCATCGGCGCCGAGGACACCGACCGCACCGTGCTGCTGGTCACGCACCGCCTGGAGGAGATTCCGACCGGGTTCGCTCATGTGGCCGTCATGGGCCGCATGAGCGGCGACGAGGCCGACGCCTACAGGGCGAACGTGGCGGGCAACAATCCCTCGCCCGGCACCATCGTGTACACCGGTGACCTGGAACACGGGTTCACCTCGGAACGGCTGACGGCCGTGTTCGGCCTGCCGCTGGACGTGACGCACGCCAACGGCCGTTGGTCCGCGTTCGCGCACTGACGACTCGCAAGCGTCCTCATCTCCGTGTCGGGCGTATCCGCACCCGATTAGCTTACGGTGAAAGATAGTTCCTTACGTGTGTGTAGTCTGGTCTCGATTCACTGGACGACACGACGTAAGGAAAGGAGTTGAATGACGCATGTTCCGCATCATGACGCACTATCTCAAAGCGTATAAGTGGCAGGTGCTGGCGCTGATGGTCTTCCAGATCGCGCAGGCGCTGCTGGCACTCTACCTGCCGAATCTGAACGCCGACATCATCAACAAGGGCGTCGCCTCGGGCTCCAGCTCGGAGATCTACCGCTACGGCGCGATCATGCTGGGCTTCAGCCTGTTGCAGGTCGCCGCGGCCATTGTGGCCACGTACTTCTCGTCCCGGTTGGCGATGCGCCTGGGCTATGAGGTCCGCCGCGACTACTTCAAGGCGGTGGAGGGCTTCTCGCTGCAGGAGGTGGAGCGTTTCTCCGCCGGCTCGCTGATCACCCGCGCCACCAACGACGTGCAGCAGGTGCAGATGATGTTCTACCAGGGCTTCGCCGTCATCCTGCAGGCGCCGATCATGTTCCTGGGCGGCATCATCCTGGCCATCAAGCAGGACGCCACACTCACCTGGCTGCTGGTGGTCATCATCCCGGTGATCTTCATCGTGGCCATGCTGTTGATGGGCCGCATGCGCCCGCTGTTCGGCCAGCTGCAGGACCGGCTCGACAACCTCAACCGCATCGTGCGCGAGCAGATCACCGGCGTGCGCGTGATCCGCGCGTTCACCCGCGAGGCCACTGAGGCGGAACGCTTCGAGAGGGGCAACTCCCAGCTGCGTCAGACCATGATCGGCGTCGGCCGGCTCATGAGCCTGATGATGCCGCTGATGATGTTCATCATGAACCTGTCGAACATCTCGATCATGTGGTTCGGCGGCAAGCGCATCGACGCCGGCGGCATGGAGATCGGCAGCCTGCAGGCGTTCATCCAGTACCTGATGATGATCCTGATGAGCCTGATGATGGCCGCGATGATGTCGGTCATGATCCCGCGCGCGATGGTCTCCGCCAAGCGCATCAACGAGGTGTGCGACACGACCTCGTCGATCACCGCGCCGGAGCATCCGTACCATCCGACCGACCCGAAGGGCGTCGTGGAGTTCCGCCACGTCTCCTTCCGCTACCCGGGCGCCGAGGAACCGGTGCTCGACGACGTGAACTTCACGCTCGAACCGGGCAAGACCCTGGCGATCATCGGCTCGACCGGTTCGGGCAAGTCCACGATCATCCGCCTGGCCCAGCGCATGTTCGACGCGACCGAAGGCCAGATTCTGGTCGACGGCCATGACGTGCGCGAATACGATCCGCACGAGCTGGCCGCGCTGTTCGGCACCGTGCCGCAGAAGGCCCTGCTGTTCACCGGCACCGTGGCCAGCAACCTGAAGTTCGGCGACCGCAACGCCGACGAGGCCAAGATGTGGAAGGCGCTGGAAATCGCCCAGTCGGACGGCTTCATCCGGGAGAACCCGGAGGGCCTGGACGCGCCGGTGGCCCAGGGCGGCACGAACTTCTCCGGCGGTCAGCGCCAGCGTCTGTGCATCGCACGCGCCATCATGCGCGATCCGAAGATCTTCACCTTCGACGACTCGTTCTCGGCGCTCGACTTCGCCACCGACCGCGCGCTGCGCGACGCGCTGAAGCCGATCACCCGGAACACGGCCGTGATCATCGTGGCGCAGCGTATCTCCACGGTGATGGACGCCGACCAGATCATGGTGATGGAGAACGGCAGGATCGTCGGCATGGGCCGGCATGAGGAACTGATGCGGAACTGCGAGACGTACCGTCAGATTGCGGACTCGCAGCTGAAGAACGAGGAGGTGGACTGATGCCCGGACATGGACGCGGCAACGCAACCACCACGGCTCCGACGACCACGAAGCCGCGCAGCCACACGCTCAAGCGTCTGGTGAAGTACATCCTGGCCGACAAGCTGCGCGTGGCGGTCGTCATCATCGCCTGTGCTCTGGCCACCACCACCATGGTGCTGGGGCCGAAGATCATGGGCCAGGCCACGAACGTGCTGTTCGAGGGCGTGATCTCCAAGATGCTGCCCGCCGGCACCACCAAGGAGCAGGCCATCGCGGCCCTCGAGGCCAACGGCCAGGGCAGCATGGTGGACATGGTCTCCTCCATGGACATCCACCCCGGCCAGGGCGTGGACTTCGGCAAGGTGGCGATGATCCTGGGAATCACCGCATGCGTGTTCCTCTGCACGGTTACGCTGCGCTGGATCCAGGGCTGGACGCTGACCCGTCTGGTCTCCAACGCGGTCTACCGCATGCGCCAGCAGATCGAGGCCAAGCTCGACCATCTGCCGCTGAGCTACTTCGACCGCGTGCCCCGCGGCGAGGTGATGAGCCGTACCACCAACGACATCGACAACATCGGCCAGTCGCTCCAGCAGGTGCTGGGCGAGTTCATCTTCGCGCTGTTCTCGATCATCGGCACCGTGATCATGATGATCACGATCTCGCCGCTGCTGCTGCTCATCTCGCTGATCGTGATCCCGTTCCTGCTGGCGGCCGCGTACTTCATCATCCGCAAGTCGCAGCCGTACTACATCCGGCAGTGGGATGCCACCGGCAAGGTCAACAGCCAGGTGGAGGAAATGTTCTCCGGTCATATGGTGATCCGCGCCTACGGACAGGAGGACGAGACGATCGACGAGTTCGACCGCCGCAACCGCGAACTGTATGACAGCTCGTTCATGGCCACGCTGATCGCCGGCATCAACATGCCGGTCACGCAGTTCTTCGGCAACCTGAACTTCGTGATCGTGGTGGTCGTCGGCGGACTCAAGGTGCTCTCCGGCACGATGACGCTGGGCGACCTGCAGGCGTTCTCCCAGTATTCGCGCCAGCTCTCCCAGCCCCTCGGCCAGTTGAGCTCGATGGCCACCATCCTGCAGAGCTCCCTGGCTTCGGCCGAGCGCATCTTCGAGTTCCTGGACGAACCCGAGGAGGTGGCCGAACGCGAGCACACCCAGGACATCAAGGACGTCAAGGGTCTGGTGCGCTTCGACCACGTCAAGTTCAGCTACGATCCGGCCGAGCCGCTGATCGAGGACCTGTCGCTGGAGGCCAAGCCCGGCCAGACGATCGCCATCGTCGGCCCGACCGGCGCCGGCAAGACCACGCTGGTCAACCTGCTCATGCGCTTCTACGAGATCCAGGGCGGTTCGATCACCATCGACGGCGTGGATACGCGCGACATCACCCGCCACGACCTGCGCCAGCATTTCGGCATGGTCCTGCAGGACACCTGGCTGTTCGACGGCACGATCCGCGAGAACCTGCTCTACGGCCTGCACGAGGGCGAGACCATCAGCGAGGAGCGGATGATCGAAGGCGCCAAGGCCTGCCATGTGGACGAGTTCGTGCGCCGTCTGCCCGACGGGTATGACACCGAACTCAAGGATGAAACCGCCGAGCTCAGCCAGGGCGAACGCCAGCTGATGACCATCTGCCGTGCGTTCCTCTCCGATCCGGACATCCTGATTCTGGACGAGGCCACCAGCTCGGTCGACACCCGCACCGAGGTGCTGGTCCAGCAGGCGATGAACCATCTGCGCGAGGGGCGCACGAGCTTCGTGATCGCCCACCGCCTGTCCACGATTCGTGACGCCGATCTGATCTTGGTGGTCAACCACGGCTCGATCGTGGAGCAGGGCCGCCACGAGGAGCTGCTTGCCAAGGGCGGCGCCTACGCGAACCTGTACCAGGCGCAGTTCGCGAACGGCGACAACATCGAGGAGGACTGATTCCTTCCGTAGGCGATTCTCGTCTTCAGTTGGAAACCGTTGAACGATTCGGGCCCGGATACGCCGCATGATGGCGTGTCCGGGCCCGCTTATACCTGGTTCAGTTTCCAACTGAATCGCTGATTCCCATACTGAATGCATGCCGACCGGGCACGAAGGCAGCTTCCGGGACGTTTTTCCGATGTTCACCACGCATGGAACGTCGCCGGATGCGGCGTGTGTGGGCCGATTCCGCCCCAATCGGTATGCTCGGGTGAGGAATCAGCCACGAGGAAAGGACGCGCATGCGCAGAGGGCCGCTGCAGGCGGGCGAGAAGGTGCAGTTCACCGACCGCCGGGGCAAGAAGATCACCGACCAGCTGGTGCCGGGCGGCACCACCCAGACCGAACACGGCCTGATCCTGCATGATGAGGTGATCGGACGGCCCGAAGGCAGTGTCACCGTCACCGTCAGCGCCAAACGCGAGGCGCAGATCAACGCGCAGCATCCGGAGCGCGACGCCGGCAAGCCGTGGAAGGGCGCGCGCGCCATCGGCGGATGGCAGTTCGCCGTCATGCGCCCGCGTCTGGCCGACTACGTGCTCTCCATGCCGCGCGGCGCGCAGATCATGTATCCGAAGGACATCGCCCAGGTCATCCAGCTCGGCGACATCCGCTCCGGCATGACCGTGCTCGAATCCGGCGCCGGTTCCGGCGCGATGAGCATCAACCTGCTGGACGCCGTGGGGGAGACCGGGCATCTGACCACCATCGAGATGCGCGGCGAGTTCGCCCGCGTGGCCGAGGCCAACGCCACCGTGTACTACGGGTCCCGGCCGCGGTGGTGGGATCTGCTGACCGGCGACTTCGACTCGGTGGCCGCCACGTTGCCCGAGCATTCCTTCGACCGCATCATGCTGGATATGCTCGACCCGTGGAACCGGCTCGAACAGGCGTATCGCGTGATCGCCCCGGGCGGCGTGCTGATCTGCTACGTCACCACCACCACCCAGCTCAGCCGGCTCGCCGAGGCCCTGCGCGAATCCGGCGTATGGACCGAGCCGGACGTGCAGGAGACGTTGGAGCGCGACTGGAAGGTGCAGGGACTGGCCGTGCGTCCGGACCATCAGATGATCGGGCACACGGGGTTCCTGGTGGTCTCGCGCGCCATGGCGGAGGGGTTCGAGGCGTTGAAGAAGCGCGACCGCCCGGCCAAGGACACGACCAGCGACATCGACGAGATGACCGCCGAGGAACGCGCGGCGCAGTTGGAGGAGCTGGAGCTGCGCGACATCTCCGACCGCAAGCTGCGCAAGGTGCTGCGCGACCTCGACGCGCAGGTGGCCGCGTTGCCGGACACGGAAGGCGCTGCGGACGCGACGGATGTCGGCGGTTCCGACGTCGGCGTGACGGGCGGTGCCGGCGCGCTCATGTAGTTGCGCGATTACATGGCCGTGCCGCACCGGCGACGTAGTTTGTGCAAAAGCCGTGTCCGGATGCGGGTCGCGTGGTGCAATCTGCAAGAATGGTGAGTGGTGAAGGTCGGCGTCCCGCCGGCCATGGAAGGACGGGGCAGTGGGAGTCAATCTCAAGAAGGTGGCCAAGGCCGCCAAGGAATACCGGCATATCCTCATCGTGATGCGCCACGCCAAGGCCGAGTCCCTGGGCAAGTCCAGCGACCGTGACAGGAACCTGACCGACAAGGGACTCAAGCAGGCCAAGACCGTGGCCAAGGGATTGGCCGAGCTCAAACTCGTCCCGGACCGCATCGCCTGTTCGGGCGCGGCCCGCGCTCTGCAGACCTGCGAGCGCATGCTCAAGACCTTCGGCGACCATCCCACGGTGGATTACCGCCAGAGCCTGTATGACAACGGCGTGCAGGCCGTGTTCGACGAGATCGCGCAGACCAAGGGCAAGCATCGGGTGCTGATGGTGCTCGGGCATGAGCCGACCGTGTCGATCAGCTGTCAGTGGCTGGCCTCCGCGGATTCCGATCCGTCCCTGCTCGATTTGCTCAATCTGGGCCTGTCCACCGCCGGCGTGGTGATCTTCGGTTCCGACGAGCCGTTCGAGCACTGGCAAATCCGCACCGGCCACCTCCTGGCCGTCCTCACCCCCAAGGACTTCGACTAATTCGTGACTGTGATACATCCCGGTCGTGGCGCAATATTGCAAAATCGTTGAAATTCCAACGTTTTGGAGACATGTATCACGGTCACGATGCATCAGAGTCCGGGTGGAGGGCCGAGACGGGCAGCGAACCTAGGGTATAAACCTGGTTTATAACGACACTCAAATCGAGCTGATGACTTATATCCTGAACTTCTCTGATAGGCTGACCGCAACACGATAGCGAACGCATCCGGCGCGCGCGACGGTCCGGGAACATTCGGGGACCCGGACACGCAAGCGCCATCGTCAACGGTCAGGAGGCATCATGTCCACACTCACCTCGGTTTCCGGCTTTCCCCGCATCGGCGGCGACCGCGAATTGAAGAAGGCCATCGAGGGTTATTGGAAAGGCAAGCACGGCCTGGACCAGGTGCGCGCCACCGCCAAGGAGCTGCGCGAGCGCCATTGGCGGCTGCAGGCCGAGGCCGGCATCGATCTGATCCCGAGCAATGACTTCAGCTACTACGATCAGGTGCTGGACACCGCCATCCTACTCAATGTGATCCCGCAGCGCTATGACCGTCTGGCCTTCGAGAACCCCGAGGACACGCTGTTCGCGATGGCCCGCGGCTATCAGGGGCCCAAGGGCGACGTGACGGCCCTGCCGATGAAGAAGTGGTTCACCACCAACTACCACTACCTGGTACCGGAGATCGACAGCGCCACCGACATCCATCTCAACGGCACCAAGCCGTTCGACGAGTTCGAGGAGGCCAAGGCGCTCGGCATCCACACCAAGCCGGTGCTCGTGGGCCCCTACACGTTCCTGAAGCTCGCGCGCAACGCCAAGGCCGAGCCGCTGGAGCTCGACAAGGGTCTGGTCAACGCCGTGGCCGCCGTCTACGCCGAGATCCTGACCCGCTTCGCCGCGCTCGGCGCCACTTGGGTCCAGTTCGACGAGCCGTATCTGGTGCTGGACAAGGAGGACGGCGACGTCGAGCTGTTCAAGACGCTGTACGCCAAGATCCTGCCCGCCCGCACCGGCGGCGTCAAGGTGCTGCTTAACACGTATTTCGGCCATATCACCGACGTGTACGAGACCGTGAGCCTGCTGGGCTTCGACGGCATCGGACTGGATCTGATCGAGGGCCGGGACGAGAATCTGGAGGCCGTCGGCCGTTACGGCGTGGGGGAGTCGACCACGCTGTTCGCCGGGGTCATCAACGGCCGCAACATCTGGCGCAACAACTACGCGGCGAGCCTGGGGCTGGTCGACGCGCTGCGGCAGGTCACGCCGAATGTGGCCGTGGCCACCGCCTGCTCGCTGCTGCATGTGCCGTTCAGCACCGCCGGTGAGGACGGTCTGGGCGATGAGGTGCTCCGGCATTTCGCATTCGCGGTGGAGAAGCTCGGCGAGCTGCGTGCGGTCGCCGACCTGTCCGACGCCGACGAGGAGGCGAAGAAGGCCTCCGACCTCCTGCGTGGGAACCAGACGCTGTTCGACGGCACGCGCGTCGAGTCCGACCGGGCCGTGGCCGACCGTCTGGCCGCGCTGACCGACAAGGACGCGACCCGCCTGCCCGCCCGCGCCGAGCGCCAGCGGCTGCAGCGCGAGGCCCTGCACCTGCCGCTGCTGCCGACGACCACCATCGGCTCGTTCCCGCAGACCGCCGAGGTGCGCGCCGCCCGCGCCCGCCTGCGCAAGGGCGAGTCGAGCCGCGAGGATTACGACGCGTTCATCCGCTCGCAGATCGACCAGGTCATCGCCTGGCAGGAGCAGATCGGGCTCGACGTGCTCGTGCACGGCGAGTTCGAGCGCAACGACATGGTGGAATACTTCGGTCAGCGGCTCAACGGGTTCCTGTTCACCCGGAACGCCTGGGTGCAGTCCTACGGCACCCGCTGCGTCAAGCCCCCGATCGTCTGGGGCGACGTCTCACGCCGCGAGCCGATCACCGTGGCCTGGAGCTCGTACGCGCAGAGCCGCACGAACCATGTGGTCAAGGGCATGCTCACCGGTCCGGTGACGATTCTCAACTGGTCGTGGCCGCGCGAGGACGTCTCCAACGAACTGCAGACCAGGCAGCTGGCGTTGGCGATCCGCGACGAGGTGCTCGATCTGGAGAACGCCGGTATCCGCGTCATCCAGATCGATGAGGCCGCGCTGCGTGAGAAGCTGCCGCTGCGCAAGTCCGATTGGCACAAGAAGTACCTGGACTGGGCGATCCCCGCGTTCCGCCTGGTGCATGCGGCCGTGCAGCCGACCACGCAGATCCACACCCACATGTGCTATTCGGAGTTCAACGACATCATCCGCGACATCGACGCGATGGATGCCGACGTGATCTCCTTCGAGGCTTCGCGCGGCGACTTGGTGGTGTTGGACGCCATCCATGACGCGCATTTCGAAACCGAGACCGGCCCGGGCGTCTACGACATCCATTCCCCGCGCATCCCCTCGGTCGACGAGATCGAGGAGCGCATCGACGAGATCCTGGCCAAGGTGGACGCCGGCAAGCTGTGGATCAACCCCGACTGCGGTCTGAAGACCCGCGGCAACGAGGAGACCTGGCCGAGCCTGAAGAACATGGTGGAGGCCACCCGCATCGTCCGCGCCCGCCTGGCCGCCCGCTGACCGGCACATCGTACCGCACCATCTCGTTTCGGGCCGGTGTTCCCTTGAGGACGCCGGCCCCGACACAGGAGAGTCATTCACCATGAGCAAGCCGCTGTTCTCCCTGGAGGTGTTCCCTCCCAAACGCACCGCGCCGATCGGCACGATCTACGACACGCTCGACGGCCTGCACGGCGTCGATCCCGCATTCATCTCGGTGACCTACGGCACCGGCAAGCAGTCGGACCGTACGATCACCGCGCGCATCGCCAACACGATCCGCACCGAATACGGCATCCCCGCCGTCGCCCACCTGACCGCCCAGTATCTGGACCGTGATCAGGCCGACGAGGCGCTGGACATGTTCGCGCAGGCCAAGGTCGCCGCCGTGCTCGCGCTGCGCGGCGACCGCAACCCCGAACGCGAGCCGGCCGGCGTATTCATGCACGCCAGCGACCTGACCCGCTACATCCGCCAGACCCATCCGGAGATGACCGTGTACGGCGCCTGTTACCCGGAATGCCACCCGCAGTCTCGGGATCTGGACGAGGACATCAGCTGGCTCAAGGTCAAGGTGGACTCTGGCGCCAGCCATCTGATCTCCCAGCTGTTCTACGACAACGCCGACTACCTGAGGTTCCTGGACAAGGCGCGCGCCGCCGGCATCGACGTGCCGATCGAGGCCGGCATCATGCCGGTGACCAACGCCGCGTCGGTCCGGCGCATGACCGGCATGTGCTCCTCCAAGGTGCCCGAACGGCTGGCCACCATCCTGGACCGCTGGGGCGATGACCCGAACACGCTCAAGGAGGCGGGCATCATCTACGCCTCCGAGCAGATCGCCGACCTGGTGGCCCGCGGCGTGGACGGCATCCACCTGTACACCATGAATCATCCGGGCGTGACCCGCCGCATCTGGCAGAACGTCCGGGGACTGTTCTGAGCGGTTCGCCGCGCGGTCAGGGCCACGCAGGACGGCGCTGCGGCATGTACATTGGAGATATGGAAGCACGGCAGGATCTCACCATCAGCGTCAGGGAACTCATCCATGCGGGGCTGCAGGACCTCGACCAGGCCAGGGGGTCGTTCCGCCAACTGGCGGACAGGGGCATGACCGCGGACCAGCTGACGTTGACACTGCGCATGCTGGAACGCACCTGCGACCCGGACACGGCGCTGACCAATCTGGTTCAGATCGTGGACACGCAGGCCGACCGTGACGGGTGGCTGGGCGACACGCTGCCCGACGAATCGTCGTTCGCGCGCCTGATGTCGGTGCTCGGGGCCTCGGATGCTATGGGCAAGATGATGCGCGCCCGTCCGGATCTGGTGGAGGCCGTGGCGGTCGACCGCTGCGGCAGCCGCGACTTCGACCGCGCCCGGCGCCGCGAGCATATCCTGAACGCGGTGGGCGCCGATCCCGCGGATGCAACGGCCCCCACCGCCACGCTGGATCTGGCGCAGGCCGCCACGGGGCTGCGCGCCGCGTACTACAAGCAGCTGGCCACCATCATGGCCGAGGACATGACCGCGGCCGACCCGATCAGCGAGCAGCCGCGCATCAGCCGCATGCTTGCGGACCTGGCCGACGCGGCGCTCGAAGGGGCGCTGGCCATAGCCCGTCATGAGGTGGCCGGCAGCGAGCGTTGCCGCTTCGCCATCATCGGCATGGGCAAGCTGGGCGCGCAGGAGCTCAACTACGTTTCCGACGTGGACCTGATCTACGTGGTCGAGCCGGCCGACGGCGCCGACGGCATGACGCTCACCCGCATCGGCACCAAGATGGCCACCACGTTGCAGCGCGTCTGCCAGGCCGTAGTCATGGGCGTCACCGAACCGGCGCTCTGGCAGATCGACGGCGGTCTGCGGCCCGAAGGCAAGGACGGCCCGCTGGTGCGCCGTCTGGATTCCCATCAGACCTACTACGAGCAGTGGGCGGAGAACTGGGAGTTCCAGGCGCTGCTCAAGGCCCGCCCGGCGGCGGGCGACCCGGAGCTCGGACAGGCGTATATGGACATGACCCGCCCGTTCGTGTGGAAGGCGTCCCAGCGGGACAATTTCGTCAACGACTGCCAGCAGATGCGCCGGCGCGTGGAGGATCTGATCCCCGCGCCGCTCAAGGACCGTGAGATCAAGCTTGGGCGCGGAGGGCTGCGCGATGTGGAGTTCACCGTGCAGATGCTCCAGCTGGTGCACGGGCGCACCGACGGGTCGCTGCGCACCCGGTCCACGCTCGAATCGCTGCAGGCGCTCTCCGACGGCGGCTACGTCTCCCGCAGGCAGGCCGTGCGCCTGTCCTGGGACTACCGCTTCGAGCGCGTGATGGAGCACCGTCAGCAGATGTGGGCGCTGAAACGCACCCACCTGTTCCCGGATCTGGGGGCCGCCAGCGTCGGCGGGCTGGAGCGCAAGCGCGAGGCCAATGTGGACGAGTTCAGCCGCAACGGCGAGCTGCGCAGGCTCGCCCGCGCCTTCCGCATGCACCCCGAGGAGCTCGTCGCCGCATTCGACGAGACGCGCCGCGAGGTGCGCCGGCTCCATCTGGACATCTACTACCGGCCGATGCTGCCGATCAGCGCGCGATTGGACGACGAGGAGGTCCGGCTGTCCGACAGCGCGATGCGCGACCGCTTCGCCTCGATCGGCTTCGAGGATCCGGACGCGGCGCAACGCCATGTGGAGGCCCTGACCTACGGCGTCTCGCGGGCCGCCAAGATCAACCGCATCATCCTGCCGGCCGCCCTGCAATGGCTGGGGGAGGGCCAGAACCCGGATATGGGCCTGCTCAACTGGCGCAAGCTGGAGGAGCATTTCGGCGAGGAGAGCGAATACCTGGGCTTCCTGCGCGATTCGCCGTCCGCGGCGCAGCGGCTGTGCCATGTGCTGTCCAATTCCCGGTTCCTGGGCGACGCGTTGAACAAGTCCGTGGAATCGGTCACCTGGCTCGGCGACAGCCACCGGCTCGCGCCGCGCACACGCGAGAGCCTGGACACGCAGTGCCGGGCCACACTGGAACGCAACCGCAACGATATGCGCGATTTCGCCAACTCGGTGCGCGCGCTGCGCCGCCATGAGATCGAGCGCATCGGCCTGGCGTGGTTGAACGGCGTCATCGACGACGACGCCAGCCTGGGCGGCATGACCGACGTGTATGACGCGATCATCGACGCGGCGGTGGATTGGGCGATCGGCAACCAGCTCAAGGCGTTCGACCTGGGCGAGCCGCCGGCCGCGATCTCGGTGATCGCGATGGGCCGGTACGGCGGCCGGGAGGTGAACTTCAGCTCGGATGCCGACGCGATGATCATCTACCGGCCCAGCGGCGAGGCCGACGAGGCGACCGCCAACCGTTTCGCCCGCAAGGTGGCCGACGACCTGCGCGCGATCCTGCAGGGACCGGTGTCGTTGGAGCAGAAGATCGAGCTGGATCTGGACCTGCGCCCGGAGGGCAAGAACGGGCCGCTGGTCCGCTCCTACGCCTCCTGCAAGGAATACTACGGGTCGTGGGCCAGCACCTGGGAGCATCAGGCGCTGCTGCGCGCACGCCACGCCGCGGGCGACCGCACGCTGAGCGAGGACTTCCTCAAGAACCTGGCCGATCCGCTGCGCTACCCGGACCGTCCGGTCTCGCAGGCGCAGATCGCCGAGATCCGCAAGCTCAAGGCCCGCATGGAATCCGAACGCCTGCCGCGCGGCGTGCGGCGCGAACGGCATTTGAAACTCGGCAAGGGCGGGCTGTCCGACGTGGAATGGACCGTGCAGCTGCTGCAGCTCGAACATGCGGGGGAGCATGAGGGGCTGCGCGTGAACTCCACGCTCGGCGCCCTGGCCGAACTCGAACGGCTGGGGCTGATCGACGACGGCGACGCCGCGCAGCTGCGCGACACGTGGCGGCTGTGCACGGCGGCGCGCAACGGCAACTACCTGTGGAACGGCCGCGCCAACCAGGCGGACATCCTGCCCGACGACATGTATTCGCTGGGCGGCATCGCCGTCTACCTCGGATACGACGCGCACCGCGGACAGGTGTTCGAGAACGATCTGCTCGGCGCGATGCGCCGCTGCCGGGACATCATGGAACGTCTGTTCTACGGTCTGGACGATACGGCCGACGAGGTGAACACGCGGTGAACGGGAGCGTCCCGAATCCGGTCTATAGTCGGATAGGTCACAACACGTGGCCACCTGGACGAAACGAAAGGTGAGCCGTTGTCTACTGAAGTCCCACCGTCGGAAACCCCATTCGTTGGCAAGAGCGTCGTGACGCTTGACGATCTGTCCCGTCACCAGATTCTCGAACTCCTGCACAAGGCCGCATACATCGACGCGCATCGCCGCGAGGTCTCGCACACCTGCGACGGCCGTGTGCTGGCCACCCTGTTCTACGAGCCGAGCACCCGCACCCGCCTGAGCTTCGAGACGGCCATGCTGCGCCTGGGCGGCAAGGTCATCGGCTTCGCCGGCGCGCAGCTGGCCTCGGTGACCAAGGGCGAGTCGATCGCCGACACCATCAAAACCGTGTCCAACTATGTCGACGCCATCGCCATCCGTCACCCGAAGGAGGGCGCGGCGCTCGTCGCCTCCCGCGCCGCCTCGGTCCCCGTCATCAACGCGGGCGACGGCGGCCACATGCACCCCACGCAGACCCTGGCCGACCTGGCCACCCTGCAGTCGCGCTTCGGCCGCATCACCGACCTGACCGTCGGCCTGTGCGGCGACCTGACCTTCGGACGCACCGTGCACTCGCTGATCGAGACGCTGTGCAGGTTTGGCAACGTGCGCTTCGTACTGATCAGCCCGGACGAGCTCAAGACCCCGCAGTACGTCATCGACCGCATCAACGCCACGCCGTCCTGCTCGTACGTGGAGGTGCGCGACCTGGTCTCGGTGATCGGCGACCTGGACGTGCTGTACATGACGCGCGTGCAGAAGGAGCGCTTCTTCAACGAGGACGACTACCTGCGCCTGCGCGACACATACATCCTGGACGAGGCCAAGCTGAGCCTGGCGCAGCCGCATATGGCGGTGCTGCACCCGCTGCCGCGCGTCAACGAGATCGCCGTCGAGGTGGATGACGACCCGCGCGCCGCCTACTTCGAACAGGTCAAGAACGGCATGCTGATGCGTATGGCGCTCGAAAGCTCCGTCATCGGCGACGAACTGCCCGGATACGTCCCACTCGAACCCAAGGAGGTGCAGGCCTGATGGAGGTCACCAGCATCCAGGACGGCATCATCATCGACCACGTGCCCGCCGGCACGGCGCTGAAGGTGCTCCAGTATCTGAAGATCGACCCGTCCAAGACGCGGCTCGCGCTCATCATGAACACCGACAGCCCGCGCTACGGCACCAAGGACATCATCAAGATCGAGAACGTGGAGGGCATCGATCTGGACGTGCTCGGGCTCGTCGCGCGGCAAGCCACCGTCGACATCGTCCGCGGCGGCCGCATCGTGGAGAAGGTCCAGCCGCACCTGCCCGAGCACGTCGTCAACGTCATCACCTGCGTGAACCCGCGCTGCGTGACCACCACCGAGCGCGGCATCGACCAGATGTTCCACCTCGCGCATTCGCAGCGGCAGGAATACCGCTGCGACTACTGCGACGAGGAAGCCAAGCTCTGAACCCGACCGAAAGCGAGACAGCATGATCACCCTGCATGACGTCAAGGTGTGGGATACCGGAGAGGTCATCGACCTAGTCATCCCCGGCACCGCCGCCGACCTGCTCACCGACGCCGACAGACCGTTCCCGCCCGCCGCCACGCAGGTCGCGGACGGCGACGTGCACATCGATGCGACCGGTCTGACCGTCGCCCCGGGTCTGGCCGATCCGCACGTCCACTTCCGCGACCCCGGCCAGACCGCCAAGGAGACGATGGTCTCCGGCTGCGCGGCCGCGGCCTCCGGCGGGTACACGAACGTGCTCATCATGCCCAACACCGTGCCCGCGATGGACGGCGAGAAGGTCGCGGCGGGGCAGCCCGGCGCCGACGAGGTGCTGGCCGCCGGGCACGAGAACGTGATCGACTTCCTGCAGCACTACGAGGCCGACCACGGCGTCACGCTGCCGGTGGCCTACGACCTGTGCGTATGCGCGTCCAAGGACCGCGCCGGCAAGGAGCCGACCGAGCTGGCCGACATCGCCTGGTACATGCCCGGCAGGCATACGGGCGAGAAGGACGCCGCGCAGCTCGCGCATCCGGTCACCGCGGTCAGCGACGACGGTTCCGCCGTGCCCGACGCGATCCTGGACGAGGTGCTCACCCGCATCAAGGACGCGGGGCTGTACCTGATCGAGCACTGCGAGCACCACGACACCGGCTTCATCAACGAGGGGCCGGTCTCCCGCCGGCTCGGCCTGCCCGGCATCCCGGAGGACACCGAGCTGCGGATCGTGGCGCGCGACATCGAGGCCGCCCGCCGCACCGGCGCGCACGTGCACTTCCAGCACGTCAGCACCGCCGGTTCGTTCGAGGCGATCCGCAAGGCCAAGGCCGAAGGACTGCCGATCACCTGCGAGACCGCGCCGCATTACATCGCACTGACCGACGAGGCGATCCTGGAGTACGGCCCGCTGGCCAAGATGAACCCGCCGCTGCGCTCGGCCGCCGACCGCCAGGCCGTGCACGCGGCCATCGCCGACGGCACCGTGGACCTGATCGCCACCGACCACGCCCCCCACACGATGGAGGAGAAGAACGCCGGGTTGGAGGCCGCGCCCAACGGCATCATCGGCCTGGAATGCGCCTACGGCGTCTGCCACAAGGTGCTGGTGGACGGCGGCATCATCTCCGAGCAGCGGCTCATCGAACTGATGGCCACCGCGCCGATGCATCTGATGGGACATACGCCCACCGACGTGGCCGGCCTGCTCAACACCTCCAGCGCCTGCGCCACCAAGCGCACGCTGGACCTGGGCGCCGTGGAGCACCCCGAATCGGTGAACCTGGTGATCCTGGACACCGACCGCTCCTGGACCGTGGAACCGGAACGGTTCCATTCCAAGGCGCGCAACACTCCATTCGGCGGGTGGCAGGTAACCGGCATGCCGCTGGCCACCGTCATCGCCTCGAAGCTCGTCTTCAGCAGACTCTAACCGGAAGGAACCGCCATGGATCGACTTATCGAGGCCATCGCAGCCACGCAGAACCCCAGCGTCGTCGGCCTGGATCCGACCGAGGCGCTGGTGCCGGCGCAGGTCGTCGCCAGCTTCGCCGATGAGATCGCCGACGAGGTGGAGGACGCCGCCGACCGACCGGCCGCGCAGCTCGCCGTCGCCTACTTCGAGTACAACCGGGCGATCATCGACGCGATCGCCGACATCGTGCCCGCCGTCAAACCGCAGATCGCCATGTACGAGGCGCTCGGCCCCGCCGGCGTGGACGCGTACACGATGACCTGTGAATACGCGCAGTCGCATGGCCTGTACGTGATCGGCGACATCAAGCGCGGCGACATCGGCTCCACCGCGGCCGCCTACGCCGGGCACTTGGGCGGCGTGGCGTTCGGCGCGGGGGAGAGCGGGCCGTACGACCCGTGGCATGAGGATGCGGTGACCGTGAACCCGTACCTCGGCACCGACGGCATCACCCCGTTCGTCGAGGCCGCCACCGCCGCCGACAAGGACATCTTCGCGCTCGTGCGCACCTCCAACCCCTCCAGCAGCGAGATCCAGGAGCTCGAACTGGCCGGCGGCGGCCGCATCTACGAGCATGTGGCCGATCTGGTGGAGCGTTGGGGCCAGGGCACCGTCGGGCAGCACCGCTATTCGCGGGTCGGCGCGGTCGTCGGCGCCACACACCCCGAGGAGGGCCGCGCGTTGCGCACACGCATGCCGCACACGTTCTTCCTCGTGCCCGGCTACGGCGCACAGGGCGGCACCGCCCGCGACGTGGCCGGCATGTTCGACGACGCCGGCTCCGGCGCGATCGTCAACTCCTCGCGCGGCATCATCGGCGCGTGGAGGAAGACCGGCGCGTACAGCGAGACGATGAGCGCCGAATCCGCGCTCGACCTGGTGGCCGACGCCGCACGCAACGCCGCCATCGCCATGCGCGACGACCTGCGCGCCGTCATGCCGTAACCAACATCCGACACCCGCAAGCATAAGGAAAAACACAAGGCAACACAGACAAGGAGTCCCCGTGTCCAGCGCAACGTTCCTGCCGACCGTCGCCGAGGCGACCGCCGCGGGCTACTTCCCCGGCCGCCACACGGTCGAGGTCACCGAAGTGACGGAACTGACGCCCGGCGTCGTACGGTTCACGTTCCGCGACCCGTACATCGCTGCGCATGCCAAGCCGGCGCAGTTCGTCAACCTGTTCTCGCACGACCCGATGAAGCTGCTGCCGCGTCCGTTCGGCGTCAGCGAGGTCAGCGGCGACCTGGTCTCGCTGATCTTCGCCGTCGTGGGCACCGGCACCGCCGAATTCGCCACGATGCGCGCCGGGGACACGATCGACGTGCTCGGACCGCTCGGCGGCTCCTTCAAGGTCAAGGAGCCGGCCCACTACGTGCTAGTCGGCGGCGGTCTCGGCGTGCCGCCGCTCATCTATGCGGCGCAGCGGCTCGCGGAGCGCGACGACTGTGCGGTCACTGCCGTGTTCGGCTATCGCGACGCGCATTTCGCCGACGAGTTCGTCTCCCGGTACGTGGACACGCGCAGCATCGACGAGACCGAGGGCAACGTGGTCACGCTGCTCGACCGCATGGAGGCCGAGCTGACCGCGCCGCGCGAGGACGGGCTGAAGACCGTGTTCCTGACCTGCGGGCCGACGCCGATGATGAAGGCCGTGGCGCTGTGGGCGTCCAGGCGCGGCATCGACACCCAGGCGAGCATGGAGCAGCGCATGGGCTGCGGGTACGGCACCTGCGTGGTCTGCGTGGTCGACACGGTGGACGGCCGCAGGAAGGTGTGTTCGGACGGCCCGGTGTTCACCGCGCAGCAGCTGGGATGGGAGGCGTGACGATGGACGAGACGACGACCACAACGACCACGGAGCAGCAGATGAACGATTCGCACATCAACGTCTACGAGCCGCACGAGTGGAAGCACAAGACCGTGGTGGCCGGCGTGGAATGGAAGAACCCGGTCGGTACCGCCTCCGGCACGTTCCAGCTCGCCGCCTGCCGCTGGTTCTACGATGTGGCCCAGATGGGCGCGATCTGCACCAAGGGCGTCTCGCCGGTGCCGTGGGAGGGCAACCCCGGGCCGCGCACCGCGGAATGCCCGGGCGGCATGGTCAACGCGGTCGGCCTGCAGAACCCCGGCGTGGACCACTATCTGGTCGATGAACTGCCCAAGCTCAAGGAGATGGGCGCCACGGTCATCACCAACGTGGCCGGCCACAGCGACGACGACTACGCCGAGGTGGTGGCCAAGCTCGCCGATTCGGCCGCCGACATGCTGGAGATCAACGTCAGCTGCCCGAACGTCAGCCACGGCGGCATGAGCGTGGGCACCGATCCGGTGGGGCTCGCCCGGCTCATCGAACGGCTGCGCAAGATCACCTCCAAGCCGATGATCGTCAAGCTCACGCCGAACGTCACCGACATCGCAGCCATCGCCCGCGCGGCCGCGGAATCCGGCGCCGACGCGCTGAGCCTGATCAACACGCTGGTCGGCATGCGCATCGACATCCGCACCGGCGAGCCGATCATCGCCAACCGCACCGGCGGCGTCTCCGGACCGTGCGTGTTCCCGGTCGCCCTCGGCTGCGTGTGGCGCGTGCGCCAGGCCCTGCCGGACATCCCGATCATCGGCATCGGCGGCATCGACTCGGGCGAGAAGGCGCTCGAATTCCTGTACGCCGGCGCGAACGCCGTGGAGGTGGGCGCCGCCGCGCTCTATGATCCGACCGCGCCGATGCGCGTGGCCCGCGAGCTCGACGACCTGCTCGACTCGCGCCCCGAACTCGCCGCCAAGCTCGCCGCCGGCCAGACCTGGCGATAGCACGTCAACCTCGAAAGGAGCATATTATGACCGAATCGCTCGATCTGCGGTTCACCCGCTTCCTGCTGGAATCGCAGGCGCTCAAGTTCGGCGACTTCACGCTGAAGTCCGGCCGCAAGTCCCCGTACTTCATCAACGCCGGCGCGTTCAACGACGGCGGCAAGATCGCCCGGCTCGGCGAGTTCTACGCCGAGAAGATCGCCGCCGAGATCGAGGCGGGTTCGCTGCCCGGCGACATCGACACCGTGTTCGGCCCGGCGTACAAGGGCATCCCGCTGGCCGTGTCCACCGCCATCGCGCTGACCGGCGGCCATGGCATGCAGGTCGGGTACACGTTCGACCGCAAAGAGAAGAAGGACCACGGCGACGGCGGCATGATGGTCGGCACACAGCTGGCCGATGGCATGAAGGTGCTGCTCGTCGACGACGTGATGACCGCCGGCACCGCCGTGCGCGAGGTCGTGCCCAAGCTCAAGGCCGAGGCTGACGTGCAGATCGTCGGCCTGGTGCTCTCGGTGGACCGCATGGAGAAGACCAAGGACTCCGACCTGTCCGCGGTCAAGGCCGTCGAGGCCGAATTCGGCTTCCCGGTCATGGCGATCGCCAATGTGCGCGAGATCTTCGAGGCCGGCCGGTCCATCATGACCGCCGACGGCACGCCGTATGTGACCGACGAGATCGCGGCCGCCGCCGACGCCTACCTGGCGCAATACGGCGCCTGACGCCGTTCCTTAGTTCTCAAGTGCCGAGGCCAACGGAGGCCTCGGCACTTTTCTGGTAAACATTGCTAGATAACATGGATGCTATGGTCAACGTCACAGTTCAACGATGGGGGAACAGCGAAGGCATACACATTCCCAGGGAGCTATGCGAGCAGGCTGGCATCCATACCGGCTCCACCCTCAAGGCCGAGTTCGTGGACGGTGCCATCGTGTTGCGCTCGGTTTCCGCAGGAACAACACAAAGCGGAACCTACCGTGTGCCCCGATTGGAGGATCTGTTTGCGGAATACACCGGGGAATATCAAGGAGACGAGTGGCAGACGACCCCGTTCGTCGGAGGCGAGGCATGAATTCTCCGCTTGAAGCATAATCGCTCCGGACGCTACGCATCCTCACAACTGTGCGACTCGCATGTTCGATTGCGCAGGGCTGCCGGTTCACAGTATGGTGAAGGACACTTATGCGGCGGACCAAGGCTATGAGCTCGACTTCACCCAGCGACACCATCATGAGATCTATCTCGGCGATCCTCGCCGCGGCAAACCGGAGAATCTCAAGACCGTGATCCGCCATCCCGTTAGGCCGACGCGTTAGCCGTCCGTCACGCTGACAGCAATGCAGCAACCCGCACGAAAGCCGAACGGCCGAAGTCATCGCGCCGGGCGGCGTCTTCGCATATACTGAGCGTTCTGGCGGAAGGATAAGACGATGATCAATCTGAAGACATGGAAGCCGGCGGTGATGACGGCATTGAAGGCAGCATTCGGCGAGCGCCTGCTCTGCCTGGGATTGCAGGGGAGTTATCTGCGCGGCGAAGCTACGGCGGATAGCGATATCGATCTGTTGGTGGTGCTCGACCAGGTGACGATCGATGATCTGGACGCATTCCATGCGGCGATGCGTTCACTGCCTGATGGCGAGCGCGCGGTCGGCTTCACCTGCGGGCGGGCGGAGCTGGCGGCCTGGCCGGCGTATGAGCTGTATCAGTTCGAGCATGGGACCGAGGTCTGGCTGGGCGATCTTCACCCCCTGCTGCCGGAGTATGACGAGGATGACATTCGCATGGGCACCCGCGTCAGCGTCGCCAACCTGTACCACATGGTCAACCACACCTATCTGACCACGCGCGACCTCGACGAAACGGCACGGACGGATGCCCTCAAGGCATTGCTGAAGGCGTTCTTCTTCTCCCTGCAGATCGTCCACGCCGTCCGCACCGGAGTCTTCGCGCCCACCAAGCGGCAGCTGCTCACGGAACTCACCGATGCAGACGAGCGGACGCTGCTTCGCCATGCCATGCCGGACAACGCCGTCATGTCCGTCGGCAAGGCCAACGTCAACAACAATGACATCGCAGACGAGACGCTCTATACGCTTCTCCAGGCATGGTGCTCCCGCACGCTGATTGCCATCCGCTGACACTCGGTTGGATCTTTTCTCGTTCGAATGTCGCGCCTCCGCGCCCATTCCTTAATCCTTTCTTCACCCTCCGCCGGTCGATATCCCCGCCCGGTGCGCTACACTCGGTAGGGTTCGGCGGAAGTCCGGCAACGAGTGCAAGGAGGATGCCGTGAGCGGTGACGGCGGCAAGGGGACCGTGCTGATCGTGGACGACGAGAAGGAGATCGCCGATCTGGTCGCCGTCTACCTTGAGGCTGAGGGCTATCAGACCCGGGTCCGCTATGATGCGGCGGGTGCGCTCGAAGCGGTCGCCGACCCCAACATCGCCATCGACCTAGCCGTGCTGGACGTCATGCTGCCCGACATGAACGGCTTCCATCTGTGCCGCGAGATCCGCAAAACCCGCCGCTGGCCGATCATCATGCTGACGGCGCGCGACGACGAGGTCGACAAGATCACCGGACTGAACTTCGGCGCCGACGACTACGTGACCAAGCCGTTCCGCCCGCTGGAGTTCGTCGCCCGCGTCAACGCCCAGCTGCGCCGCTACACGCATTACGACCGGTCAGCAGGCGGCACCCGCCGCGATGAGGAACGCTATGAATACCGCGGGCTGGCGGTGGATCCGCGCACTCGCGCCGTGAGCGTGGACGGCCGGCGTGTGCGCCTGACGCCCAGCGAGTTCGCGATCCTGGTGGCGTTGTTCCGGCATCTGGGAGAAGCGGTGAGCGCCGAGGAGCTGTTCCATGCGATGTGGGATGGCGAACCGTATCTGAAGACCAGCAACGCCATCAGCGTGCATGTCAGGCATCTGAGAGACAAGATAGGAGACCAGGTTGATCGACCGCGATTCATCCACACCGTCTGGGGCGTTGGCTACCGGCTCGGCGACGACTGCTGAGGCCCCGTCCGGCCAGGGTACGCCAATTCCCCATACAACCGAGGCGGGCGGCCGCAGACGACGGGGTGCCGGCGGCCGGTTCGCCTTCATCCTGGCCCTGCGCATGCTGGGCGCTCTGGGGCTGGGTCTGGCGGCCGTGCTGCTGTTGCGGCTGATGTGGAACGCCGATGCGATCGCCACCTGGCTGACCGACGTGTGGTATGTGGATTGGGAATCCGCGGTATATATCATCCAGGGCATGCGCAATCTGGCGCCGGCGGTGGCGGTTGTCGTATTCGTGCTGGTGTTCGTCCTCGGCTACCTGCTCATCGTCAGGCCGTATGTGGTGAGGATCTTCTCGACGCTGACCGATGGGATTGTCCAGCTGCTGGCGGATGACAGGCGCATGTCGGAACTGCCCGACGAGCTGGACGATGTGGCGGTCGCGCTCGGCGAGGTGCGTCGGCGATTGGACCGCCGCGCGTTCGAGGCGCGGATGGCCGAACAGCGCAAAAACGATCTGGTCATGTATCTCGCGCATGACATCCGCACGCCGATGACCTCGGTGGTCGGCTATCTGAGTCTTCTGGACGAGGCGCGGGACATGCCGGAGGAGCAGCGACGCCGGTACACGCATATCGCGCTGGATAAGGCCCAACGCCTGGACGCGCTGGTCGACGAGTTCTTCGACATCACCCGGTTCAATCTGTCGAACGTGCCGTTGGAGGTCGGCCCGGTGGATCTGAACCTGCTCATGGTGCAGATGGTCGAGGAGTTCCACCCGCAGCTTGAGGCGCACGGCAACACCGTGCGGCTGCATATGCCCGACGCCCTGACCATTACGGCCGATGCGGAGAAACTGGCCCGCGTGTTCAACAATCTGATGAAGAACGCCATCGCCTACAGCGAGCGCGGCAGCGTCATCACGGTCGAGGGCACGGCGGACGAGGCGACCGCTCGCATCGCGATCAGCGATCATGGCCGTACCATCCCCGCACGCAAGCTCGACATGCTGTTCGACAAGTTCTACCGTCTCGATGCGTCCCGCAGCAGCGCCGACGGCGGCGCGGGCCTCGGCCTGTCCATCGCCCGGCAGATCACCGAGGCGCACGGCGGATCGATCGCGGCCTCCAGCGCCGACGGCGTCACCACGTTCACGGTGACGCTGCCCGTCACAGCCTGAAGCCGCAGAGTAGCGGCCTTCATCGTTCCTTAATCGAACGCTCATCATCCCGGGACCCTCGGCAGGCGCGATTCCTCTAGCGTGAGGTGCGAACCAACCACCTGGAGGAAAGAGGCTTGAGATGAGCGCATCCCGATATGACCACCCGATGCCCCGCACGACGGTCTGCCGTCCCGCACGACGGACCGATGCGACGCCGGTGCCGACGGTCCCGCGTCGACGGTCGCATTCGTGGCGGACGACGATCGCGGTGGTGATGGCCGCCGCCATCGTCTGCCTGGCGGCGCTGCTATATGCGACCGGCGGCGCGCCGTTCGGCCCAACCGTATCGTTCGATGGGCTGAGCAGCCGGTACGCGATGCTCATCGACGCCGACAGCGGCGAGGCCATCGCATCGCGCGACGCCGACGCACGCATGTATCCCGCCTCGCTGACCAAGGTGATGACCGCGGTGGTGGTCCTCGACCACGCCGAGACGTTGGACGCCGTGGTCGAGGCCCCGGCCGACATGTTCCCGGAGCTGTGGGAGCAGAACGCCTCGATGGCCGGCCTGCAGCCGGGGGAGAGCGCCACCGTGGAGGACATGCTGTACGGGCTGATGCTGCCTTCCGGGGCGGATTGCGCCATCGCGCTGGCACGGTATGTGGCCGGCGACGTCGAGGCGTTCGTCGAGCTGATGAACCGGACCGCCGCCGCGCTCGGCATGTCCGGCACGCATTTCACGAACCCGACCGGCCTGCATGACGCCGACCATTACTCGACGGCACGGGATATGACCATGCTGTTCGCCCATGCGATGCGGAACGGCACCTTCCGCACCATCGCCGGCTCCCGGTCGCATACGATGTCCAGCGCCAGCCTGCACGACGGGGATCTGACCGTCGAAAGCACCGTGTTCAAGGAGCTGGGCACGCCGTTCGTCGCCGGCGGGTGGATCGTGGCCGGCAAAACCGGATACACGCCCGAGGCCGGCCTGTGCCTGGCCACCGCCGCCCGGTTCGGCGGCAGGACCTACATCCTGGTCACTGCGGGGGCGCCCGGCGACCACGCCACATCGCAGGCGGATGTGGATGACGCGCGGTACGTCTACGGCCAGATCCCCGGACTGTGATCCGTCCGCGGTCCGGCGGCGTCGCAGGCCCGGCGCCGGCGACACGTGTCGCCCTCGCTCCGTTCGTGCCCGCGTATGCTCCATTCGTCCGAGAACCGCCTCCCGTCAGGCATTTCCGCCGCGCGGAACGCCCCGATGGCGCAGGATGGTGGCATCGCCTCACGAAAGGAGCATACGATGACGACCATCATGTCGATGGATGGCGTCTGCCTGTCATTCGGCAGCAAGCAGGTGCTGCACAACCTCACCTTCGCCGTGCGGCGCGGCGAGACGTTCGGGTTCCTCGGTCCCTCCGGCGCGGGCAAGACCACCACCATCAAGCTGCTGACCCGCCAGCTGGTCAAGGATTCCGGGCGCATCACGCTGTTCGGCCGTCCGATCGAACGCGCGAGCGAATCCGACTACGAACGCATCGGCATCCTCTCGGACACCAGCGCCCTGTACGAACGGCTGAGCATCGCGGACAACCTGCGCTTCTACGCACGCCTGCGCGGCGTGCCGGAGCGCGGCGTCCAACCGCTGCTCGCCCGCATGCGGCTGGACAAGGACGCCAGAACGCCGATCAAGAACTGTTCGAAGGGCATGCGTCAGCGCGCCGCACTGCTGGCGGCGATGATCCATTCGCCCGAGCTGCTGTTCCTCGACGAGCCCACCAGCGGACTCGACCCCGCCACGCGGGCCGAGGTGCACCGCATGCTCGGCGAGCTGAAGGCTTCCGGCACCACGGTGTTCCTGACCACGCACGACATGGCCGAGGCGGACGCCGTCTGCGACCGCATCGGCATCCTCGCCGAAGGCCATCTGGCGGCCTGCGACGAGCCGGAACGGCTGAAACTGCGGTTCGCCCGCAACCACATCACCATACGGACCCGCACGCACGGTACCATCGAAACGACGAAGGACGCCGCGGCGGCCGAACAGATAGACGGCCTGCTGCGCTCAGGGGAGATCCTCTCCATCCATTCCGACGAACCGAACCTTGAGGAGGTCTTCCTCGAACTGACAGGAAAGGAGTTCTGACATGAACGCGAACACCCGCAAGATCGCCGTCCTGTGCGGCAAGGACGCCCGCGACGTTCTGCAGAACCCGACCATGCTGGTCTCCTGCCTCATGCCCATCGGCTTCATGCTGCTGTACCGGTACATGATGCGCCGCATCGGCGGCGACGCGGTGGACACGTCGGCCGGCCGCACGCTCACCGACGGGTTCCTGATGTCCACGGCCGCCATCTTCACCATCGCCATGGTCGGGTCGATGGTGCTGCTCTACGGTCTGGCCGAGGAGAAGGAGAAGCACACGCTGCGCACGCTGATGCTGGCGAACGTGGGCGCCGGACAGATCCTTACCGCCAAACTCGCGGTGACGCTTGCGCTGACCGCGATCACCGAGGCCGTCTGCTTCCTCATCATCGGCGCGCCGGCCCGCATGCTGCCGGCGTTCCTGGCGATCGGCGTCATCGGCGCGATACCGATCATGTTGGTCTCCGCGCTGCTGGGGCTCCTGTCCCGCGACCAGATGACGTCGGGCCTGTACGCGGTGCCGATGCTGCTGGTGGCGATCGCGCCGATGTTCTCGATGATCGGCGAGGAGGTGTCCAACGTGACGCGGTTCCTGCCGACGGGCGGCACGGATCAGCTGTTCAAGCTGCTGGCCGAGGACAGGCTGCTGAGCATGGACGCGTTACCGCCGGTTGCGGTGACCGCGGTCTGGATCATCGTCTGCACCGTGGCGTTCGGGCTGCTGTTCAGACGACTCGCCCGGGACAACTGACCGCGCGGCGGTGCGGAACCGCCGCAGGGACCAGCGGAACAGCATCAGGGAGGCCATGAGCCATATCAGGCTGATCGCCGCAACGGGCAGCCACCCCATCAGCGGCGATCGGCCTGCGGCCATGGCCATAACCGTATCCACATAGAGGTTCGCCGGCAGGAATTCGGACACCATCCGCAGGGAGGGATCCATCGGCGCCAGCATGCCGAACATCAGCAAGGTCACGATCACCAGCGAAGGCGTCGAGGTGTCCGACTGGCTGGCGATCACCCCGCCGAACGCCGTGGCCGCGCCGGCGATCGCAACCGCGGCGGGCAGGCACGACAGCCACAGCATCACCGTGCATGTCGCGTCGAACGGGGAGAGCATGGCCAGGGCGACCGCCGACAACGCCATGCTCCAGGCGACGCCGGCGGCAAGCTTCGACCACATCATCGACGCGGGGGAGACCCCGGTTCTCGCCAACGTCTGGCAACTGCCGCGCTCACGCTCCTCGACCAGCAGATACAGGCCCGGCAACGTCCCGGCCATCGCGATCGCAAACAGCACCGTCAGCAGCAGCGTGAACGCCACGCCCAGCCGATCGTCGTCACCGCCGGCGAGCCATGCCCGCAACAGCAGTCCGGCGGCCAGCGGCAACAGCAGGTACATGAGATACACGGAACGCAGCATCATCATGATGTCATGCCGCAGCAGCGCCCGGAATGCTCGTGGTGCGGTCATGCGGTTTCCTCCTGCCTACGGTGCCGATCACGCCTGTTCCATCGTAACCGTTTGTTAGGCTGAATCACGATCCTGTCCGGCACGCGCAAGGAGAACGATGCACAGTTATGATTCCGTGGAATCGCTGATCGACGGCGAGCGCGAGTCGAACATCCACGTGGAGTGCAGCCGGCCGGTCACGATGAGGGCGCTTGACACGGTCCGCAGACTGTACGGGAACCGGAGGTGCGCCTTCTATCTGCGCTCCGATCGCGGGTTCGACCGTGACAGCGTACGCTCATACCTGCGCTTCTTCGGCGCATTGGCCGGCACCGGGGCGGACGCCGAGGCGGCGCTCGACCATTTCGGCTTGCGGCCTGTGGCGTCGAAACGTATCGGCAAGCTTGACGATGAGCAACGGGCCATGGCGAACTTCGCCCGCATGAGCTTATTCGATCCCGAGGTGTGCTTCATCGAATACCCGCTCGGCTACCTTGGTTCGGCCGCCCGCTCCTTGACATTGCGATGGATCGCGGAGGCCAGCGAGCGCGGCACGTTGTTCATCACGACGGGCCAGCCGTTGCGCGATGCGCTGCTGATGCCCGGTACGGCGTGGTGGATGGAGGACGACCGGTGCATCGCGGCGCAGACGGAAACCGGCGACGCCGACAGCAGAAATCCGACGCCCGGGGCCGAGCGCGACCCGGGACAGGACGACGTGGAGCCCGACGAGGTGCAGGTCGTCAAGATCGTCTGCAAAAGCGGCACGACGACGTTGCTGTTCGATCCGTGCGAGGTCGACTTCATCGAGAGCATCAGCCGGGCGAACTACGTATCGGTGCGCGGCCAGCGGTACCAGACCGCGCTGACCCTCGACGAGCTGGAGGCGATGCTGGAACGGTTCGGCTTCTTCCGCTGCCATCGTTCCTATATCGTCAACGTGCAGAAGGTCGCCAAACTGGAACGGTTCACCCGCAACAGCTACAACCTCACCCTGTCCGACGCGGCGCAGTCCACCATCCCGCTCGCCAAAGGCCGCGTGACCGACATGCGCGAACACTTCGGCCTGTGATCAGGCACGCACGACCATCGCCCACTGTTCTATAGTCCAATAGAACAGTCAGCACACTGTTATATACGTGTCAATAACAGTGGCAACCGTGCCCCGTCCGGTCCGGGAAGGCGTTATCCGATGGGTTCGTAGCCGTGCTTGGCGATGACCTCGCGCAGCCGGTCCAGATAGGTCTCGGCCGCGGCGGACAGGCGCGCGCGCTCGTTGGAGATCCAGCCGACCGTCATCGTCTCGTCCGAGTCCAGCGGCACGGTGACGATCTTCTCGTTGTTGAGGTCGCCGTTGTCGATGCCGGTGCACACCGTGTAGCCGTTCAGACCGATGATGAAGTTGAGGATCGTGGCCCGGTCGGTCACGTTGATCTGCTTGGGGGAGTTCTCCGGCCAGACCGCCTCCTCGGCGAAGAAGAAGCTGCCCTCCTCGCCCTGCTCGAACTGGATGAACGGATAGGGTTCCAGGTCCTTCATCGTCACCCTGTTCCGTCCGGCGAGCGGATTATCGCGCGAGATGAACACCTGCAGTCCGGAGCGGAACAGCGGGTGGAATTCCAGGTGCTTCTCGCGCAGCAGCTTGCCGATGACCTGACGGTTGAATTCCGACAGGTACAGGATGCCGATCTCCGACTGTAGGTTCGCCACCTGGTTGATGATGTCCCGGGTGCGCGTCTCGCGGATCGTGAACTCGTACTCGTCCGACTGCGTGGCGTTGATCATCTCCACGAACGCCTCCACGGCGAACATGTAATGCTGCGTGGCCACTGAGCACAGCTGCTTGCGCGGCTTGGCGTTCTTGTACCGTTCCTCGAGCAGCGCCGCCTGGTCGAGCACCTGGCGGGCGTAGGTCAGGAATTCGGCGCCGTCCACGGTCAGTGCGATGCCCTGGGAGGAGCGGGTGAAGATCTCGATGCCCAGCTCCTTCTCCAGCTCGCGCACCGATGCGCTCAATGCGGGCTGCGAGACATACAGCTCATGCGAGGCCTCGTTCATGGACCCGCATTCGACAATCTTGACGATGTACTTCAGTTGCAGCAACGTCATAGTGCGCAACCCAACGAATGCAGGTCGGCACGCGCCTGTTCGGCGTCGGAGAACCGGAAGGCGTGCCAGCCCACGGCCTGCGCACCCGCCACGTTCCTGGCGGTGTCGTCGAAGAACACGGTGCCGGCCGGCGTCAATCCGAACCGTTGCTCGGCTAGCCGGTAGATGTCGGCGTTCGGTTTGTGCATCTTCTCCACGCCGGACACTACCGTGCCGCGCAGCAGCCGCTCCAGCTGCGGATACTTCTCGAAGGCGATGTGGAACGTCTCATGCGACCAATTGGTCAGCCCCCACACCCGGTATCCGGCGGCGTTCAGGTCGCCCAGCAGCTGCTCCATCCCCGGCAGCATGCGGGGGAGCGCATCCCCGTAATGCTCGATGTAGTACCGGAACACCTGCGCCACCTCCTTGCCGTGCTCGCGAACCACATCGGGATAGATGTCCGCAAAATCCTCGCCGGCGTCCATCCGGTCCTCATAGTGGAAGAACCCGCAGGGGTCATCGTCGGCGCAGATCCGGTCCACGAACACCTGCGGCAGGACGCCCTCCAGACAGGCGCGCGTCTGCCAGTCCAGCAGCACGCCGCAGAAATCGAAGACGACATCGGTGATAGGGGTTTGTTCGCTCATACCGCCCAGTCTACCGGCGACTACTGGATAACCTCCTCGAACACCCGTGGAATGGCCGCCACGATATCGGAGGCGATGATGGGGTGTCCGGGCGCGGGTGCCGGCTCCGCGTGATGCTGCCCGTACACCGCCGGCACCGACCAGCCGCGCTGTTCGGAATCGGCCGCGAGTCCGGCGGCGAGACCGTGCAGGTATGTGCCGACCGCGGCGATCTCCACGATCGAGGCGTCGGCATGGGAGATATCGGGGGAGTCCTGGGCGAGCAATGCGCCCAGCATGCCCGCCAGCACGTCTCCCGCGCCGGCAGTCGACAGCCACGCGGGCGCGGCGCCGGACAGTATGGTCCGCTCCTCGCCGTCCTCCTCGCCGACCAGGATCGTCACGGCCCCCTTGAGCAGCACCGTCGCGCCGGTCAGCGCGTGCGCGCGGCGCGCGCAACGCCACGGTTCGGCCAGCACATCATCCACGTCGACGTCCTCGCCCAGGCGTTGCAGCAGTCGCGCCAGCTCGGCGGCGTGCGGCGTGATCAGCACCTGCGGCGGCACACGGTTAGGCAACAGATCGAGCGCGCCCGCATCGACCACGATCGGCGGCATGTCATACGCGTCGCTTTCCGGCTCCACGCCGTTCGGCGCATCCGGCTCGCCGGCATCGTAGTGGCGTAGCAGACGGCCGATCGTCTCGCGCTGGATGTCGTCGCCGTCCGGATCGTCCTCCGCACCGGGCACGCCGGAGCCGACGACCCAGGACTGCACATGCCCCTTGCCCAGCACCGCTTCGGGGCGGGCGGCCAACACCATGTCCTGCGCCCGCTGCGGGCCCAGATACCGCACCATACCCACATTCGCACGTGAGGCCCCCTTGACAGTGAGCACCGCGGCGCCGGGGTATCGGGCGGAACCGGTCACCAGCCCGACCACGCCGCGCGAGTACTTCGAGTCGGTCAGTCGCGGCAGCCGGACCAGTTCGCCGGCGGTCTCGTCATCGACCATCTCCACCGCGGGTTCGGCGTCGTCCACGTCGAAACCGAAGTCCACCAATGTCAGCCGTCCCTGCGCGTAGCAGGCGGGAGGCATCATCGCGCAGGGCTTCATCGCGCCGAACGTCACGGTCGCGTCGGCCGGGATGTATGCGCCGGGCAGCGTGCCGTCGTCGACCCCCACGCCGGAGGGGGCGTCGACGGCCACCACCATCGGGAACCGGCGTGTACGCTCGTATTCCGGTGCGGCGGGGCGTTCCGGCACCGCACCGTCCAGGCCCATCGAGGAGGCGATGGCCGCCGGGATGCCACGCAGTCCGCCTTCGACGCCGATGCCGGTCATCGCGTCGATCAGCACATGCGCGCGGGAGATGATCGACAGCGCCGTCTCGAACCGTTCCCCCGCCTCGCCCGCGGAGAAGTCGCTCGCGCAGCCGGGAATCCGGGCGCGGGGATCCAGCACCAGCACCTTGCCGCCGGCGCGCACCATCGCGGCGAACGCGGACTCGTGCAGCGACCTGCCGACCGCGACCGCGGTCACGGAGGCACCGGCCTCGGCCAGACGGGCGGCCGCGTACAGGCCGTCGCCGCCGTTGTCCCCGGCGCCGGCGAGCACCACGACGCGCGCCTCGGACAGGTCGATGCCCTCGTCGTCGAGCAGGCGGGCCGCGATCTCGGCCACCGCGCCCGCGGCCATGCGCATCAGCGGCACGCCGTCATCCAGCAGGGGGCGTTCCAGAGCGCGCACCGTGGCGGCGTCATATGCCGAGTGAAGCAGTGTCTCGCGGCGATCCGCGTCCTGATCCGGTACCATGCATGTCCCCTTTCACATCCGTATCGGTTGGACACCACTTTACTCCGGCCGCACCGGCATCGGCGCACCGTGCGGCGGCGCAACGCGATGCCCGCCCGCCGACGTCCATCGGTGCCCGTCGGCACCCGCCGGCACCCGCCATGCGCCGAATACCCGTAGAGTAGATGGTGCGAGCAACGGCGAAGGAGCAAGCATGACGATGGATATTCCGGCAACGATGAAGGCGGTGGTGTTCGAGAAGATCGGGCAGTGGGCGGTCAGGCAGGTGCCTACGCCACGGCTGACCGGCCCGACCGACCTGCTGGTCAGGGTGCTGGCCTGCGGCATCTGCGGCACGGACAACCAGATCCTGCTCGACCCGCCCGGCGCGCACGCCACGCCCGGCGTGATCATCGGGCATGAGATGGTGGCCGAAGTAGTGGCCGTGGGCGGCGCCGTGGACGCGTTCCAGCCCGGTGACATGGTGGTGGGCGACAACAATCTGCCCTGCGGGCATTGCACGATGTGCCACGGCGGGCAGTACAACGAGTGTGCGTCGCTGCGGTCGATGGGCGAGGACATCGACGGGTTCATGTGCCAGTACCAGGTCATGCCGCAGTCGCAGGCGATCAGGCTGCCGGCGGGGACCCCGGTGGACACGGCGGTGCTGACCGAGCCGGTCAACTGTGCGATGGGCGCGCTGCAGAAACTGGACCTGCGGCCGGGCAAATCGTACGCGGTGTTGGGGTGCGGGCCGATCGGGTTGATGTTCGTGGCGCTGCTCAAGGCGTCGGGCGCGGCGCACATCGTGGCCAGCGACCTGTCCGCGGAACGGTTGGCGATGGCCAAGGAGCTGGGCGCGGACATCCTGTGCGACCGGGGGAGCGATCCGGTCGCCGCCTGCCGGAACGCGACCAACGGCATCGGCGTGGATGCGGCGATCGACGTGGTCGGCTGTCTGCTGCCGCAGGCGCTGGACTGCGTGCGCAAGGGCGGCGACGTGATCGCCTTCGGGCTGAACGCGCGCAGCCGGCAGACCATCGACCAGGCGGATCTGGCGATGCGGGGCGTGACGATCCACGGCACGTTCATCGGCCACTTCACCTTCGAGACGACGGCGCGCATGCTGGCCGCCGGCGTGGTGGACCTGCGCCGGCTGATCACCGACCGCTTCGACATCGACGATTTCGGCGAGGCGTTGGCCGCGCTGCGCTCGGGTTCCAGCTGCAAGGTCGTGATCTACCCGAACGGACGGTGACCGGCATGCGGATCAGCGACGACGAGTTCGATGCCGCGGTCGCCGAGGCGCTGGACGGCGTGCCGGAGCGGTTCAAGGCGGTGCTGCACAACATCGCCATCACCGTGGCCGACGAGCCGACGGACCGCGAGCGCGGCACCATGGCCGACCCGCGCGGCGAGCTGCTGGGACTGTATCAGGGTGTGCCGCTGCCGCAGCGCACCACCGGCTACAGCGGCGTCCTGCCGGACATCATCACGATCTTCAAGGGTCCGCATGAGCGGGTCTGCGGCTCGCGGGCGCAGCTGGTGGGGCAGATTCGCAAAACCGTGCTGCACGAGATCGGCCACTATTTCGGCTTCGACGACGACTATCTGCATGCGCACGGGTACTGATCGCCGCCATGGCCGTCACCACGGTTGTACGTGCACCTCGAAGGAGTCGTAGGCCGGCGGGTCGATCACGTCCATCGAGAACGGGCGCGAACCGCCTTCCGACGGCCAGTCCACAAACGTGCTGTACCCGTAGACAATAGCGCCCGCGTCATCACGCAGCACGAGCGACACAGCCAGCATGCTTGACTGCTCCCGCACACGCGCCGAATCCTTGACGACGGATATCTCGCCCGAGAAGATCTCACCGCCGTATCCATCGGGTGCGGCGCTCAGATTGTCGGCCTTGAAGGATGCGGATTCGCTGGAGTTCACATAGCTGTAGTCATCGGGCTCCAGAACGGTGAAATCGACGGTGGCGGGAACGATTCCGTTGCCGTTGCCGATTTCGGAACCGAAATACACAGTTTCCCCAGCGAATGCATTCGCCATGATCAAGGTTTCGGAGAACAGCACGGAACCGTCCTCGCCCCGCCCGGTAATTTCAACGGACGGAAGTTGTATGCACACGCTGTCGCTGGTGTTCCTCAGGCCGAACGCGTAGTGGACGTAACCGGATTCATCCGCCGACCAGCCGGTTTCCACCAGTTCGAGCGGGTTGCCGTATTCCGAGCCGCCATGTGCGGCGCCGTCGCCTGCGGGATTCCGCGTGGCCGGATCGGTGCCGGGATCCGCGGCGTCGCCATCGTTGCCCGTTGACGGGTCGGGCTGGGGTCCGGCGTTCTGCGACGTTCCGCTCGTTGCGTCTCCATCCGAGTCGGCATTCGCGATCCAGCGCGGAATCAGCACGGCCGCCGCCACGATGGCGACGACGGCCACGCAGGCGACCGCAACGGCGATAACGGTGCGGGGACGTGGTTTGCCGTTCACTGCGGGCCGTTGGACGGCATAGGCGGGAACATAGGAATCCGCGGGATCGGTCGGCGAGGTGAGCGCCTGGGCGAACTGCGCCACGTTCTGGTACCGTGCGCTGGGCTCGAACGCCGTGGCGCGCTCGACGATCGCCCGCAACCTGGGGGTCACGTGCAGGTCGTCGGACAGCAGCGGCGTGTATCTGGTATCGTCCGGGTACACGCCGGTCAGCATGAATCCAAGGATGCGCCCGAGCGAGTAGATGTCGGAGCGGACGTCGGTGGGCGCAAACCCGTACTGTTCGGGGGAGGCGAACCCGTAGGTGCCGAGGGCGGTGGTGTCGCGGTTCCGGTTGGCCGTGTCGGTCAGGGGGCGGGCTATGCCGAGGTCGATGATATGGGCGCCGTCATCCGCGACGATGATATTCGCCGGGGTCAGATCGCGATGGAGGATGCCGAGCCGATGCAGTTCCTGAACGGCCTCGCAGATCTGCTGCGCGAGGCTGACGGCCTCGTTCTGCTGCAGCCGGCCCCGTTCGGCGACGACCTGTTCCAGGGTGGGGCCAGGTATGTAGTCGAGAACGACGGCCACGCAGTCGGGCAGTTCGTACGTGGCCTCGACGCGGGGGAGTCGCGGGCAGGTGCTGCCGCCCAGGGCCGACCAAACGCCACGCTGGGCCAGCACGGTCGGGATCTTCTTGCGGACGAACGGGCCGACGCCGTCGATGGTGACCAGTTCGGTGACGCCGCGCGGGCCGCGGGCCAAGACCTGTTCGACGTGATAGGCGTCGTCGATGCCCATCGCGTGCATGGTCCGGGTGTCGTCCATGATTCTCCTTTACGTATCGCCTGCGCAGCGTTGCCATCCGGCTGCGGCACGGGCCTGCACCCCACATCGGATGAACGGTCCCCGCCGCGATGCCGCTTCACTTCGATTGTAGGAGGGGTCGCTCGCCCAGCCGTTGCAATTCGTTGTCGGTGGCCGTCAGGTCAAAGCTGTGCTCGATGCACCAGATGATGATCGCGTCGCGGCGCTGCCTGCACCACAGCTCGGAAACGCCCGCCAGTCGAAGCAGACGTTGGGTTTCGCGCAGGTCGCAGTTCAGACCGATGGAGAGCATGATGGCGTGATCGCGGCCGGGGCGGCTCTTGCCGGAGAAGATGTCATAGACGACGGTGGCGTTCAGACCCGATTCGCGGGCCAGAGTCGAACGTTTCATATTGTTGGCTTCGCGCAGTGTCTCAAGAAATACGGTCAGGGTCTGATTACTGGTGGAATCCTGATCGAGATACGACTGGATGTCGGAGCTGGATATCAAACGATCGAGAAGTTCTTCCGTCAGCAGTTCCCGAGTCATATGCTCTCCTTGCGTTATCAACATCCTCGGCCTGTCACTCGCTATCCGTTTGCGACATACACATATATACGTCAGCATATATGGAGCAGCCAGCTATCATCCGGTTTTCAACCGGTGTCGGCACACGGCGGTCCACGGTACAGATAGGTATTCGTACGGACATGACCTGTTGAGTTGTCTGATGATGTGTGACGTTATGCGACTGCTTTTCGGTGGGTTTCCGTCATACACGCTTCGACATCAAAGGCTTCTCGTTGAACCGAATCAGCTCATGATCGATGGCCACCCTGTCGTACCCCTTGTTCACACACCAGATGATGATGGCATCACGGCGCTGCTTGCACCACAGTTCCGAAACCCCCGCCAGCCGCAGCAATCGCTGAGTCTCCTGCAGATCACAGTTCAATCCAATCGAAAGAATGATGGCATTATCCCTACCAGGACGGCTCTTCCCTGAGAACAAGTCATACACCACCGTCGGATTCAGCCCGGAAGCGCGAGCGACATCGGCACGCGTCAGACCTTGCTGTTCCAACAAATTATGGAGATAGTCAGTCAGTTCAATGTCGGCAACATGCCCTTCGTCCAAAAATGCGCCGATATCGTTACTGCGAAGGAGTCTGTCCAACAGATCCTCCGTCAGACGAGCATCAAGCATGACTTTGTCGATTTGAGAAGAAGGATTCTGCCTTGAATCGAATCGCGATTCCCTCTCTTCACGATTCGTCCCTTTAGTAGCAGTCATATCGGTGCTTCCTTCTATGCATATGCATCGTTACAGGGCTGCAGTCGTTAAAACAGTCGGTACCTTAACAAACTCTGAACCGTGCAAATTCAGTCAGCAACTGAATTCAAGTTGCAGCAATTCCGAGAGAATGGTGTCAGTTTTGCGTCCCGGAAACGAGTGAGGCCGGAAACGAGTGAGGAATGCCGTCGCTTTCGGGCATGAACTGGACGACCGAGAGAAGGAACGAGGATGACTTCACCCAACGACGTGCCAATGCCGAATAATCGGCCGGCGAACGATGACCAGCCGACAACACCTATAGCCCCGGTACCTCCGGCAACAATGCAGATTCCTCATAATACTGAGTCGACCAATTTCATCGAGCGTCGATACACCCTTAGTGTTCAGCAGCTGTTCCAAGCCATTCATGATCAGCTGACAACTGGCGCAACCTTCACCTTGGATGAGGAGGACGCCCGAACCGGAATGGTTCGATTCCACGCATTCGACGGCGCTCAATGCACCGTGACCGTGACGGCGGAAGGCGCATTGGGTAGTGTCATTCGTTTGTCCGCCACCAACGATGACAGTAATAAAAGGTCCAAGGAATTCTTCGTCATGCTTGATCGGAGACTTGGTGTGACGCAGACCATCAACCCTGCTGGCGGGGATGCTTCGATCTACGCTCCCATACCGCCTAAGAAGCCTACATCCAAGCTCGCCGTGTGGGGCATCATCATTGGCGCGCTGTTCGCGTTTCTCGCGTTTACCTCAGACTCCGGACCGTCTTGGTTCCTCGGTTTTATCGCGGCGTTGCTGTCGGGCATGTCTCTGTATGCAACTCGCACGAATGGACCCAAGCAAGGACGGATTCTTTCGTATGTCGGTTTGGGACTTATCGTCGTCGGCCTGGTTGTAGGCGGAATCAAAACCATTGTCAGCGACATGCACGACAAGGCGGACCAGATGCCGGAATGCACTTCGTACACGTGGACTGATTCGGAACTGGCTAAGATGCTGCCGGAACCGCAGTCGAAGCAGGGCGAAGTGACTCTTGACAGCAGCGAGCAATTCAATATCGAGATCTGCAATACCTCTGTTGAACAGTTCAACACGTATGTCGCCGACGTCAAGGCCGCGGGATTCGATATCGACTATTCGAAAAGCGACGACTCCTTCCGCGCGAACAACAAGGAAGGTTATTCCGTTTCCATTGACTACGAGTTCCTAGACAGTAACGATGTCATGGAAATAAACATCTCAGCCCCTCAAAAAAATACCGATACGTCCACGACGGATGAAGACACAAGTGATTCCGACACCACGAAAAGCGATGAACCGTCGGATACCGAGGGTGCGACATCGTTGTCCGATGGCAAGAAGTCGGGTTCCTCATCCGGGTCGGAACAGCCTGCTCAGACCGAACGACCAAGCACCACGGCCAATGATGATTTCAAGGCGACCATGGACTCATACGAGGCATTCTTCGATGAGTGGATTGAATTCATGACCACGTACAACGCGGAAGGAAATCCGTTGAGCATGTTGGCCGACTATACACAGATGATGGCGCAATACACTGAGACGATGTCCAAGATGGACGACATTGATGAGACCACGCTGACTCCTGAACAGCAGCAGTACTTCCTTGAAGTGCAGGGACGTATCAACGAGAAGCTTCTTTCCGCAAATCTGCAACAGCAGTACTGAACTGCACAAACGTGCTCCTCCTCAATGAGAAAGGCAAGAATGACATGGCTCGACAACAGGACAACGCGAGTCCCCTGGCGCAATTCCTGCCGGACATCACCGAAGTCGTGGATTCCATCAAGGATGCGTTCAACATAAGTCAAGAAGCATCGCGGAGCACAGGGCCTCGTACTCCGCGCAATGCCATGACCACGACCTGCGAAGGCTGCGGCGCGCCATTGATAGGGAAGCGGAATAGCGTCGTGAAATGCGAATACTGTGATCGCGAAACTCAGCTGTAGCAACAGTATCAACGGCACGTAGGCAAAGGTGAAACGTACATGGCTATATTCAAAGCATTCAGCGGATCAATCAGCGGCGCATTTGCGGACCTGTGGAAGGACATCATCACCGCAGGTCCATTCCATGAACGTACTGTGGTGAGTCCAGGCATCATCAAGCATTCCAACAATGAACGCGGTGCCAATGAGAACGGTTCGGAAGGCATCATCACCAACGGCTCGCATATCTATGTTCCCGAAAATACCGCAGCGTTCATCTTCTCCGAATCAGGTATCGAGAACGTCATTTCCGAACCTGGCGGATATGAGTATCGCAATGGCGAAGAAAGCGTCCTGGCCGGCGACGGCATCGGCTCACTGTTCAAACAGATTGGCGATCGATTTACGTTCGGCGGCCAACCGGTTGAGAACAAATACGTATCCTTTATCAATCTGCGTGAGATTCGTGGTATCAAATTCGGAACCCGCGCTCCCGTGGCGTATCACGACAAGTTCTACGGAACCGATCTGGAAATCCGATCTCGCGGCACAATGTCGTTGAAGGTGACCGATCCGGTACGGTTCGTTCGCAATTTCGTGCCGGCCAACGTCACCACGTACTCATTCGACCAGCCCGGAGCCCGTGAACAGATTCTTTCCGAATTCGTTCAATCCTTCATCGTGGCAATCAACTCGCTGTCAGACGAATATCGCATCGCCCAGCTACCGGCACAGGCCAACTCCATCGCAGATCGAATTCGCAATGATCAAGCCAATGCCGGTACGTGGGAACAGCGGTTTGGTTTTCAGGTCGTCGGCGTCGGCATCGAAAGCATCGAATTCACCGAACAGTCGCGGCTGCTGGTGCAGCAGTATGCGTCGAACAAGATGAATGTCTCCGCCTACGAGGGGATCTCGCAGCGGGCAGGCAACATCGCGGCTCAGCAGCATATCGCGCGAGGTATCGAGCAGCATGGTCTGGGCGACGGCGGCGGCATGCTGTTCGGTATGAACCTGGCCCAGGCGATGGATCCGTTGACAGCGGCAGCCGCGGGACATCAACCAACTGTCGCAGCGGATGCAACAGTGACAACAGACCTTCCGACGCAGGAACCGGATCCTCAGATGAACATCGAACAACAGATCGATGCGGTGAAGAAACTTAAAGAGCTGCTGGATATCGGAGTTCTCACCCAACAGGAGTTCGATGCGAAGAAGAAGGACATCCTAGGACTGTAGCCCTTCATTCAGTTGTTAACTGACTAACGGCTTTCCGGCAACATCGAGAATATGGGTAACCCGTTCATACCGACGGCGACGGAGAGGGCGAGATGCAGCAGAGGCATCCTCAGCACCGCTCAACGGTGACCAATCACCGTACAACTTGCAGAAAGGAAAAAACCATGAAAAGGACATTGGCCGGCATCCTTGCCATCATCACCGCACTGTCGCTGACGGCATGCGGTAAGTCGGAAAACGATAACGCGGACGCGCCGGATGATTCCGCGACGACTTCCCAGGCCCAGACCACCGAGAAAGATGCAACCGACAACGCGGAGGAAGCGCCAGTTGAGGAGGAGCCCGCGCCCGCGCCCGAACCGGCACCTGAACCGGCTCAGTCCGGCAGCAGCAATTTCAAGGAATACATGGACAGCTACGAAGCATATATAGACGAATACGTTGCTTTCATGCAGAAATACAAGGACGGCGGCCAGCCTGTCTCCATGCTGGCCGACTACATGGATATGCTGCAGAAGCAGCAGGAGATGACCAATGACTTCAACAACTACGATCAGTCGCAGCTCAGCGATGAGGAACTTCAGTACTATCTCGAAGTTCAGAATCGCGTGAGTCAGAAGCTGCTCAGCGTAGCCATGTAAGGGAATCTGTTCACCCACGGAAACAGGGCGTGTACCGCTTGCGGAAGCGGTACACGCCCTGTTTCAAATCACTTCGGCGAAACCAGCGTCACGCCGCGGCGGCTTGCTTCCGCATCCGTCTCCGGTCGATCATCGTCCAGATCGCGCAGACAACGGTGAGGATGAACGCCACCACGTACAGATACATGCCCCAACCCCACGCGAAAGTGTCCGAGGGAACCACGCCACGGTCGGAGAAATCGTAGTTTTGCAATGCGAACGCGAGCATGGACATCACATCGAACACCATAGCGGCAATCGGTTTGCGCAACATGGCGAACAGGAACGCAAGCAGCGCGAAAACGCCGATGGCCGCGGTGATACCGAGTGTGAGATATGCCTGTCCGCCGGCTACGAACTCAATATCGGAAGACATGTAGATCCGGATGAAGTCCACCATCGACGGATTGATCGCGTTCATACCCGTCTCATCGGTGACATACGTGGCATATTCCATATCCTTGGCCGCGGCGTACGGCAGGAACAACGCGATGATCTCAAGCAGCGGCCCCGCGGCCAATGACAACCTATGCACCCACACCTTGGCATGCGGTTCGTTCATAACTATTCCCTTCCATCTGTCATGTCACCGTAAGCGCAGCGACACCTGATTATGAGCAGAGCTCGCCACACGGTATGAACCGCAAAATAACTGCCCATCCCGTAATGGAAGCGCCTCGGCCAATATAGGCGGAAGTAGTGGTATGAAGTTCAGTTGCCAACTGAACTTCATACCGGCCGCTACTCCTCGGCCACCAGGTCCAGGTACTCGTCGTTCCAGAGGTCCTCGTCGCCGTCGGGCATCAGCAGCACGCGTTCGGGGTTCAGGGCCTTGACGGCGCCCTCGTCGTGCGTCACGAGCACGATCGCGCCCTCGTATTTGGCGATGGCCTTCAGGATCTCCTCGCGCGAGGCCGGATCCAAGTTGTTGGTCGGCTCGTCGAGCAGCAGCACGTTGGCGCGGCTGGTCACCAACGTGGCGAGCGCCAGTCGCGTCTTCTCACCGCCGGAGAGCACGCTGGCCGGCTTGAACGCATCGTCGCCGGAGAACAGGAACGAGCCCAGGATCGAACGCGCCTGCGTGTTGTCCAGTTCGGGGGCCACATGCTGCAGGTTCTCCAACACGGTGGCGTTCAGGTCCAACGTGTCGTGCTCCTGCGCGAAGTAGCCGACCTTGCAGCCGTGCCCGTATTCCACCACGCCGGTGTCCGGATCTTCGATATGCGCGAGCAGGCGCAGTGTGGTGGTCTTACCGGCGCCGTTGTATCCCAAGATCACCACGCGCGAGCCTTTGTCGATCGCCAGGTTGATGCCGGCGAACACGATGTTCGACCCGTACGCCTTGGAGATGTCCTTGGCCTGGATCGGCGTGCGGCCGCAGGGTGCCGGCTCCGGGAATCGGATGTCCGCTACCTTCTCCTTCTTCTGCGCCTCGCTGGTCTCGGCGAGCAGGCGTTCGGCGCGGCGCATCATGTTCTGCGCGGCCACGGCCTTGGTGGCTTTGGCGTGCAGGCGGATGCCCTGCTTCATCAGGCGTTCGGCTTTCTTCTCGGCCACCTCGCGCTCGCGGCGGCGGCGTTCCTCATCCACCACGCGCTGGCGCAGATACGCCTTCCAGCCCATCGAATACATGTCGATCTGCCCGCGCTGCGCGTCCAGATGCCACACCTTGTTGACCACCTCGTCCAGCAGTTCGGTGGAGTGGGAGATGACCAGGAACCCGCCCTCGTATTTCTTCAGATACCCGCGCAACCATTCGATCGAGTCGGCGTCCAAGTGGTTGGTCGGCTCGTCCAGGATCATCGTGTCGGCATCGGAGAACAGGATGCGCGCCAGCTCCACACGGCGGCGCTGGCCGCCGGAGAGCGTGCCGAGCGGCTGGTTCATGACCTCCTGCGGCAGCCCCAGCGATTCGGCCATCGCGTACGCCTCGGACTGGGCCGCGTACCCGCCGGCCTTGTCGAAGTCCTGCATCGCCTTGTCATAGCGGTTCATGGCCTTGGTCATCACGTCCGGATCCGGGTCGGTCATCTCGCGTTCGGCCTTGCGCATGCGGCTGATGATGGCCGCGATGTCGCGCGCGCTCATCATACGGTCGAGCGCGGTCTGGTTCGGATCGTCCGCATGCGTGTCCTGTGGCAGATACCCGAGCTTGCCGGTCACGCGCACCTTGCCGCCGGCGGGCAGCATCTCGCCGGTGATCACGCGCGTCAGCGTGGTCTTGCCGGCGCCGTTGCGGCCTACCAGACCGATCTTGTCTCCCTTGGATACGTGGAAGTCGGTGGGGTGCAGCAGCGTGCGTGCACCGATCTGAATCTCCAGTCCCTGCGCCTCGATGGCCATCGTTCACCCTAACCTGTGCCGTCCTCGCCGGCTCCCATCCAGGAGACGGCTTCCGATATCTCTATGTATGTGTACTCCGTGTTCAGCAACGCCAACGTTCCATCATACCGAATCCCCGTCACCATCCAGTTCACCATGCGAGTATCGTGAATCACGGCATAACGACGCACGAGGAAAGGGGCATGGTGGGCATCGACTCGGACGACAGGCTAATGAACCGCGACGTCGCGCTGGTCATGGCCGCCACCTTCTGCTTCATGGCCAGCAACATGCTGATCTCGCCGCTGATGGCCGGATTCTCGGAGAGTCTTGGCGCGGGAGGCGCGCTGATGGGCGTCGTGGCCGCGATGATGAACGTCGTCTCCCTGTTCTGCCGTCCGATCGCCGGCAACCTCGCCGACCGGACCAGCAAGCGCACACTGGTCGGCATCGGCGCCGCGCTCTACCTGGTGTCCAGCGTCTGGTACGCGCTCGCCGGCAGCCCGGCCTCGCTGATCGCGGCCCGCATGGTCAACGGCGTCGGGTTCGCCTGCTGCTCGGTGTGTCTGGCGACGTGGATGGCGATGCTGCTGCCGATTCGTCACATGGGTGCCGGCATGGGGTTGTACGGCACGATGAACGCGTTGGCGATGGCGATCGGCCCGGCCGTCGGCATCCGGGCGCAGCAGCTCATCGGATACCGGTGCACGTTCCTGATCTCGACGGTGCTGGCCGCGCTGATGGTGATCGCCGTGCTGTTCGTCCGCAATGGCGGCCACCCCATACGGCAAGGCGGCGCGGATGCCGCCGGGACCGACGCAAGGCCCGCCGCACGCCGGTTCACGCTGCGTGCCGTCGTCGAACCGCGCGTGGTGCCGTTGTCGCTGGTGTTCATGTGTTTTTCGATCCCGTACTTCGCGAATCAGTCGTTCCTGGTCGAAGTCGCCGACGCACGCGGCCTGGATGTGGACGTCAGCCTGTTCTTCCCGCTGTACGCGGCGGCGCTGCTGGTGCTGCGGCTGGCGTTCAGGAACCTGTTCGACACCAAGCCGTTCCGTCTGTTCTTCATCGTGGGCACGGTGGCGATGGTGGGCATGCTGCTGTGCCTGGCGCTGATGCGCAACGACTGGGTGCTGCTGCTCGGCGCGGTCCTGACCGCGTTCAGCTACGGCATGATGAGTTCGGTCACACAGGCCGAGGCCGTCGTCATCGCGGGCAAGGAGCGCAGCGGCATCGCCAACAGCACGTACTACATCGGCATCGACCTGGGCATGTCGCTGGGGCCGATGCTTGGCGGCCTGTTCTACGGCTCGCTGCCGATCGCATGGTTCTATCCGCTGTTCATCATCGCGATGCCGGTCGCCTGGATCATCTACCTGTCCACCGCACGCTTCGTCGCCCGCCGCGGATGACGCGGAACACGCCGTCGAACAACTGTTCGAATCATCGCGCCGAATGCGGTATCCTTGGCATGATATAACGGGCGACCAATCCATATCGGCATAAGGAGGCTGCGGTGGCTGCGAAACGTACGGCGTCGAAGAACGGCACGGTAACGGTGGAACGGGTGCTGACCAGCGACTCGTTCCTCACACGCGAGCTGGCCAAGGCCCCGATGAGGCAGAACGGCACCTCGCTGATCGCCGATCTGGGGCATCTGCCCAACGACCTGAAGATCGTCATCCAGGGCGCTCGCGAACACAACCTGAAGGACGTGGACCTGGAGGTGCCGCGCAACCGCATGGTGGTGTTCACCGGCCTGTCCGGCTCCGGCAAGTCCTCACTGGCGTTCGACACGCTGTTCGCGGAGGGCCAGCGCCGCTACGTGGAGTCGCTGTCGGCCTACGCCCGCCAGTTCCTGGGGCAGATGGACAAGCCGGACGTCGATTTCATCGAGGGCCTGAGCCCCGCCGTGTCGATCGACCAGAAGACCACGAACCGCAACCCGCGTTCGACGGTCGGCACCATCACCGAGATCTACGACTATCTGCGACTGCTGTTCGCCCGCACCGGCATCCCGCATTGTCCGGAGTGCGGCGCGTTGGTCAGCGCGCAGACCCCGCAGCAGATGGTCGATACGCTGCTGGCGTATCCGGAGCGCACCCGTTTCCAGATCCTCGCGCCGGTGGTCCGCGGGCGCAAGGGCGAGTTCGAGGACCTGCTGGAGATGCTGCGCGGCGACGGCTATGCGCGCGCGCTGATCGACGGCGAGATGCACCAGCTGTCCGACGAGATCAAGCTGACCAAGCAGAAGAAGCATACGATCGAGGTAGTTATCGACCGTCTGGTGATCCGCGACGGCATCCGTCAGCGTCTGACCGATTCGATCGAGACCGCGCTGCGTCTGGCCAAGGGCATTGTGGTGGCCGATTTCGTGGACCTGGACGAGAAGGACCCGAACCGCCGCAAGCCGTTCTCGGAGAAGCGCGCCTGCCCGAACGGCCATCAGCTGGAACTCGACGAGATCGAACCGCGCACGTTCTCGTTCAACGCCCCGTACGGCGCCTGCCCGGAGTGCACCGGCATCGGCTACAGTCTGGAGATCGACCCCGAACTGGTGATTCCCGATCCGGACAAGACGATCAACGAGGGCGCCATCGAGCCCTGGGGGTTGACCAAGGGCACCGGCGACTACTATCGGCATGTGCTGGAAGGCCTCGGCGACGAGATGGGCTTCGACCTGGATACGCCGTGGCGCGAGCTGCCGGAGGACGTGCGCCAGGCCATCATGTACGGCCGGGATTTCCACGTCAAGGTCTCGTATCGGAACCGCTGGGGCCGTCTGCGCGAGTATTCGACCGGATTCGAGGGTGTGGTGCGCACGCTGATGCGCCGCCACGAGGAAACCGACTCCGACCAGATGAAACAGTACTACGAGTCGTATATGCGCGAGGTGCCGTGCCAGGCCTGCCAGGGGCGGCGGCTTCGCCCCGAGGTGCTGGCCGTCACCGTGGGCGGCGAGTCGATCGCGGACGTGTGCGACATGTCCGCCGAGAAGAGCCTCGCATGGGTCAATTCGCTGCAGCTCGAAGGATCCGCCGCGCAGATCGCGGGGGAGGTCCTCAAGGAGATCCGCGCCCGCCTGGGCTTCCTCAATGACGTGGGTCTCAATTACCTGACCCTGTCCCGCGCGGCCAAGACGCTCTCCGGCGGCGAGGCGCAGCGCATCCGACTGGCCACGCAGATCGGTTCGGGCCTGGTCGGCGTCATGTACGTGCTCGACGAGCCGTCCATCGGCCTGCACCAGCGCGACAACGAACGCCTGATCGAAACGCTGCATCACCTGCGCGACCTCGGCAATACGCTGATCGTGGTCGAACACGACCAGGAGACCATCGAGAAGGCGGACTGGCTGGTCGATATCGGCCCCGGCGCCGGCGAGCACGGCGGCGAGGTCGTCTACTCCGGACCGGCGGCCAAGCTCATCGAGGCGCCGCGCTCGGTGACCGGCGACTACATCGCCGGCCGCCGGCGCATCGAAGTGCCGGAAAGCCGGCGCAAGGTCCGCAAGACCAGGCAGCTCAAGGTGGTGGGCGCCAGGGAGAACAACCTGAAGGACCTCACCGTGGCCTTCCCGCTGGGCGTGTTCACCTGCGTCACCGGCGTCTCCGGCTCCGGCAAGTCCACGCTGGTGAACACCATCCTGTACCCGGTGCTGGCCGACAGGCTCAACGGCGCGCGCATCGTGCCCGGCAAGCATACGCGCGTGGAGGGGCTCGACCAATGCGACAAGGTGATCCATGTGGACCAGAACCCGATCGGCCGCACGCCGCGGTCCAACCCCGCCACCTACACCGGCGTGTGGGACAAGATCCGCACGCTGTTCGCCAAAACCACCGAGGCGCAGGTGCGCGGCTACGGACCGGGCCGCTTCTCGTTCAACGTCAAGGGCGGCCGCTGCGAGGCCTGCCATGGCGACGGCACGCTGAAGATCGAGATGAACTTCCTGCCCGACGTCTACGTGGAATGCGAGGAATGCCACGGCAAGCGCTACAACCGTGAGACGTTGGAGGTCAAGTACAACGGCAAGTCCGTGGCCGACGTGCTGGACATGCCCATCGAGGAGGCGGCCCGTTTCTTCAAGGCGTACCCGTCCATCTCCCGTTACCTGGACACGCTCGTGCAGGTGGGGCTGGGCTACATCCGGCTCGGCCAGCCGGCGCCCACCCTCTCGGGCGGCGAGTCCCAGCGCGTCAAGCTGGCCACCGAACTGCAGCGCCGTTCCACCGGCAAAACCGTGTACATCCTGGACGAGCCGACCACCGGCCTGCACTTCGAGGATGTGCGCAAGCTCCTGCTCGTGCTGCAGGGGCTGGTGGACAAGGGCAACACGGTCATCGTGATCGAACACAACCTGGATGTGGTCAAATCGGCCGACTGGATCATCGATCTGGGGCCGGAGGGCGGCGACGGCGGCGGCACGATCGTGGCCGAGGGCACGCCCGAGCAGGTGGCCGGGAACCCCGACTCGTGGACCGGCCGGTTCCTCAAGCCGATGTTGCACTGATAGTCCGACCGATGACGGACCGACATGGCGTACAGCATTCCGATGACGACTGGAGACGATCGATATGACAGCGGGTTTGGTCGAACGGCATAGTCCCGAGGTATGGCGGAAGACCGCCCTGTCATTGCAGTCGTCGCATACCGGCGCTGATAGCGGCGCCGACGGTCCGGATACGGCGGCGCCGGACGCCGCCGCGGAGGTGAATGTCAACGGCGCGCCGCTGCTCGGCGACACCCGTGACCTGTTCCGTCCGAAAACCAGCGACATCCCCGCCAAACCCGGCGTCTACAAATGGCGCGACGGCGAGGGCCGCGTCATCTACGTGGGCAAGGCCAAGAACCTGCGCAACCGTCTGAGCAACTACTTCCAGCCCCTGGTCCTGCTGCACCCGCGCACGCAGACCATGGTGCTCACCGCCCGCAGCCTGGAATGGACCGTGGTCGGCACCGAACTGGAGTCGCTCACGCTGGAGTACACGTGGATCAAGGAGTTCGAGCCGCGCTTCAACATCAAGCTGCGCGACGACAAGACCTACCCGTATCTGGCGGTCTCGATCGGCGAGCAGGTGCCGCGCGTATGGGTCACGCGCAGCCGCAAGCGCCATGACACCAGGTACTTCGGCCCCTACGCCAAGGTGTGGGATATGCGCAAAAGCCTGGACCGGCTGCTCAAGGCGTTCCCGGTGCGCACCTGTTCGCCGAACGTGTTCCACAAGGCGCAGCTGACGAACCGCCCCTGTCTGCTGGCGTCGATCGGCAAATGCTCCGCTCCCTGCGTCGGCCGTATCAGCCCGAAGGAGCATCGGCGCATGTGTGAACGGCTGGTCGGCGTGATGACCGGACGGCTCGGCAAGTCGTACATCGCCCAACTCACGCGGGAGATGAAGCAGGCCAGCGCCGAGCTGGAATTCGAGAAGGCGGCGCGGCTGCGCGACGAGATCCAGATGCTCGGCAGCGTGGTGGAGCAGAACGCCGTCGCGTTCGATCAGGATGTGGACGCGGACGTATTCGGTTTCACCTCGGACGAGTTGGAGGCCTCCGTCCATGCGTTCTTCGTGCGCGCCGGCGCGATCCGCGGCGAACGCAACTGGAGCGTGGAGCGGGTCGAGGACATCGGCGACGGGGATCTGATGGCGGAGATGATCACCCAGGTGTATGCCGACATCCTCAACGAAACCGACGCGGAGATGTCACGATCCGTACCCGGGGCCCCCTCATCGGATGGCGATGACAATGCCCTCGACGGTGCCGAGGATGGTGCCGCGCGTCATGCGACACCCGACGCGCCGATTGTGCTGTCCACCAGGCGCGACGCCATCGGCGTCACGCAGTCCGTCACCGCCGTCGACGCGCAGTCGCGGGCGCAGGCCACACGCCGGCGCAACCAGCGGCAGGACCAGACCGGCCGCGATGATTTCCTCGCGCCGATCGCGCCGGTACCGCGGGAGGTGATCGTGCCGATCGAACCCACCCGCCACGAGGAGCTCGAACGGTGGCTGAGCGACCGGCGCGGCGGCGCGGTGACGATTCGCGTGGCGGCGCGCGGCGAGAAGAAGGCCCTGATGGACCGCGCCAACGAGAACGCCGCGCAGGCGCTCCAACGCAGCAAGATGAGCCGTATCAGCGACATGGCCACACGCAGCCGCGCCATGAACGACGTGGCGGATGCGCTGGGTCTGGACGAGGCGCCGCTGCGCATCGAATGCTATGACATCTCGAACACGGTGGGCGGCGCCTTCCAGGTCGCCTCGATGGTGGTGTTCGAGGACGGCATCGCCAAGAAATCCGAATACCGCCGGTTCGCCATCCGCGGCGCGGACGGCAACGGCGCGCTCGACGATCTGAGCGCGCTGTATGAGACGCTGACCCGGCGGTTCCGGCACGGCAACATCGCCGGCGACTCCGGCGAAAGCATCGACGCCGAACAGCGCGCCGCCAAGGCGGCGCAGCAGTCGCATGACACCTCGCACGGCACCGGCTCGGATGGCAACCCTGCGGACTCCGAAGCAACGGCCGACCAGGCGAACGCCGAGATCATCCAGCAGAACACCAATCGCCGTCATTTCGCCTACCGTCCGAACCTAGTGGTGGTCGATGGCGGCAAACCGCAGGTCATGGCCGCCGCCAAGGCGCTTGAGGACTGCGGCGTGGACGATGTGGCGGTTTGCGGCCTGGCCAAGCGGCTGGAGGAGGTCTGGGTGCCGGACGACGACTATCCGATCATCCTCAGACGCCAGTCGGAAGGCATGTACCTGCTGCAGCGCGTCCGGGACGAATCGCACCGCTTCGCCATCACCTACCACCGCCAGACCCGACGTAAGGGGGCGCTGCGCTCGGCGCTCGACGATATCCCGGGCATCGGCGCGACATACCAGAAGCGACTGCTCAACCATTTCGGTTCGGTACGCGCCATGCGCGAGGCCACCGTCGAACAGCTGGAACAGGTCAAGGGCATCGGCCACGCCAAGGCCGAGGCCATCTTCACCGCCCTGCACCCCGGCGACGGGGGAGCGGCTGCGACGCCCAAAGCCGGCGGCGACGCATCGGACTGAGCCGTTGCGGACGGCCGCGCCTGTCCATATTTACCTCCCCGAATCACAGGCGACATGGTTTTCGGCTAGCATGGGTACCGATGGAAGGAGGGCTATGTCGGTAGTGAATCATCGGTGCGCGGTGCTGGGCAAACCGATCGCGCATTCGCTGTCGCCGGTGCTGCACAATGCGGCATACCACGCGTTGGGGCTGGATGATTGGGCCTATGACCGGCACGAGGTGGGACAGGACGATCTCGACGGTTTCCTGCACGGGCTCGACCCGAGCTGGGTCGGTCTGAGCCTGACCATGCCATTGAAGAAGACCATCCAGCCGTACGGCATCCCCTCGAACATCTGGGCCATGCAACTGGGCGTGGCCAACACGGCGGTGTTCGATTGGTCCGATATGGAGCATGGGCGCGACGGTCTGCCGGCGATCCGCCTGTACAACACGGATGTCATGGGCATCGTGCTGGCCATCGACCATGCGCTGAGTCAGCCGTCCTCAACCGATGTCGCCGCGCTGCTGGACGCGGAACCGTCCGGGGCGGCGTCCCGGCGGAGCGGGAGCGACCAACCGGCGCACGCCGTCATCCTCGGCAACGGCAACACCGCCATGTCCGCGGTGGCCGCCTGCACGATGGCGTTGGATTCCAGCATCGGCCATATCACCATCGCCGCGCGGCATCCGGACCGCAATCTCGACCAGGCGGCCGACCTCGGCGCGCGATTGGGCGGCGTCACCGTTGACGCCATGCCCCTGGCGGAAGCGGCCGCTACGGTCTGCACGGCCGATCTGGTCATCAGCACGCTGCCCGCGCACGCCGCGGACCCTTTCGCACGCGCCGTGGCCGATGCGCCCGGCCCAGCCCCGCGCGGCATCCTGCTCGACGTGGTCTATGACCCGCGTCCGACGGATCTCATGCGCGTATGGTCGGACCGGGGCGCACTGGCCATCGGCGGACAGGAGATGCTCCTGTACCAGGCCATCCTGCAGGTGGTGCGCATGGTCGGTTCCCAATCGACTACGGACCTTGGCATGATGGACATCATCGAACAGCCGATGAGGCAGGCATTGGAGGAGGCGCTATGACATCCGCAACGTCACAGGAATCGGCGAAGGAGGGCACGCTGTCGTCCGTGCCGGAGCCGGCCGACGGCTTCGAGGTCCTGCTCATCACCGGCATGTCCGGCGCCGGCCGGTCGCAGGCCGCCAACAGCATCGAGGACATGGGCTGGTACGTGGTCGACAACATGCCACCCAAGCTGCTGGTGCCGCTGGTGGACATGATGACCAACTCGGCGTCCAAGATCCACAAGCTGGCCTGCGTCATCGACGTGCGTTCGCGCAGCTATTTCGACGATCTGGCCCAGGTGCTCGGCCATCTGGACGATCTGGGCGTCAGGACGCGCGTCCTGTTCCTGGACGCCAGCGACGAGGTGCTGATCAAACGGTACGAATCGGTGCGCCGCCCGCATCCACTGCAGCATGGTTCCCGGCTGATCGACGGCATCACCGAGGAACGCGCGCTGCTGGCGAATCTCCGGGAGCACGCCGATATCGTCATCGACACCTCCGATCTGAGCATCCACCAGCTGAGCACCAAGCTGTATGAAGGGCTGCTGGGGGAGGGTGCGACCACGGTGGCCGTGCACATCTTCAGCTTCGGGTTCAAGCACGGGGTGCCGATCGACGCCGATTTCGTGGCCGATGTCCGTTTCCTGCCGAACCCGTTCTGGGTGCCCAGCCTGCGCGAGCTGACGGGGTTGGACAAGCCGGTCAGCGACTACGTGCTGTCCAGCGACGGGGCCAGCGAGTTCCTCGACGCGTACGAGAAGGCGTTGGCGGTGGCGATCGAGGGGTACGCGAAAGAGGACAAGCACTTCGTCACGATAGCCGTGGGCTGCACCGGCGGGCAGCACCGCTCGGTGGCCATGAGCGAGGCCCTGGCCAAGCGGCTGCGCGCACGCGGTCTGCAGGTCACGGTTTCCGCGCGGGAACTGGCCAAACGGCACAACTGAAGCTGGTACGGTAGTCGTATAGCGAGCATAACGAGCCCGAACTATGAAATCACCGGCTGTGCTTGTCCAAGTCGTTGGGTATCACAGATTCCCGGTACATTCGTGGAATGGGCACCGTTATCGTCGGAGTATATAGAGAAGTATTGGGATAGTAGGAGGTTGGCTCTTGGCTCTTCTGGATGATGTCAAAAGCGAACTGGCTGCAATCGACAACGAGCTGCCCGCCGCCAAGAAGGCACAGGCCACGGCGATGATCCGCTTCGGCGGGGGGCTGCGCCTGGTGCAGCGTCAGATCATCGTGCAGGCGCAATTCGATTCGCTGGAGGCCGCCAAATGGCTGCAGTCCACCATCAGGAACCTGTATGGGCATGAGGCCTCTCTGACGCAGGTGGCCAGGCAGACGCCGAGCGGCGTGGTCCAGCGGTATCTGGTGCAGGTGGAGCGCGGTGGCGCGGCCCTGGCGCTGCAGACCGGTCTGCTCGACCGCCGCAAGCACCTGGTATTGGGACTGCCGGCCGACATCATCAGCGGCAACATCGCTCAGGTCAAGGCCGCCTGGCGCGGCGCCTTCCTTGCCCACGGCGGGCTGTCCGATCCGGGCAAGGCCAGCTATCTGGAGATCGTCTGCCCCACCAACGAGGCGGCGCTGGCGCTGGTCGGCGCGGCACGGCGACTGGGCGTGACCGCCAAGCCGCGCCAGCTGCGCAGCTCCGAGCGCGTGACGCTGAAGGATCCGGACGCCATCGAACGCATGCTCATGCTCATGGGTGCTCCACGCTCCGCGCGCGAGTGGACCGGCAAGCGTTCCGACGGCGAGGCTCGGGGCAAGGCCAACCGCCTGGCCAATTTCGATGACGCCAACATGCGCCGCAGCGCCAAGGCCGCGGCCGAGGCCAGCGACAAGGTGCGCAAGGCCTTCGAGATCCTGGGCGACGACATCCCCGAGAACCTCCGCGCCGCCGGCCAGCTGCGTCTGGACCACGGCGACGCCAGCCTGGAGGAACTGGGGCGTCTGGCGAATCCGCCGATCACCAAGGACGCCATCGCAGGCCGCATCCGCCGGCTCCTGCAGCTGGCCGAGAAGACCGAGAAGGCCCGCGCGCAGCAGCAGTAAGACATCGGGAGCCCTCCCTCGCCGGGAGGGCTCCTTTTTCGTTGCCCCGTCCACACAATGCACACATACGAGCGCACAGTGGTGTAGGATTCGTAAGTGGCAGGCTATGCCATTCCACGCATTCTGCGAAAGGACATACATGAAGACACTCAAGGATCTTGGAGATCTCAAGGGCAAGCGCGTTCTGGTGCGCGCTGATTTCAACGTTCCGCTGGACGGCACCACGATCACCGATGACGGCCGTATCAAGGCCGCCCTGCCGACGATCAAGGCTCTGCGTGAGCAGGGTGCCAAGGTCATCCTGATGGCCCACCTCGGCCGCCCGAAGGGCAAGGTCGTGCCGGAGCTGAGCCTGGCCCCGGTCGCCGCCCGTCTGGGTGAGCTGCTCGGCATCGAGGTTCCGCTGGCCGAGGACACCTACGGCGAGGACGCCCAGGCCAAGGTCGCCGCGATGAACGACGGCGATGTGGTGCTGCTGCAGAACGTGCGCTTCAACCCGGAGGAGACCAGCAAGGACGCCGATGAGCGCGCCGCCTATGCCAAGAAGATCGCCGCCCTTGGCGACGTCTTCGTCTCCGACGGCTTCGGCGTGGTGCACCGCGCCCAGGGCTCGAACTACGATGTGGCCGCCGATCTGCCGGCCGCCGCGGGCCTGCTGGTGGAGAAGGAAGTGACCGCGCTGTCCAAGGCCACCGAAAACCCGGAGCGTCCGCTGACCGTGGTGCTCGGCGGTTCCAAGGTCTCCGACAAGCTCGGCGTGATCGAGAACCTGCTCGGCAAGGCCGATCGCCTGGTCATCGGCGGCGGCATGGTGTTCACCTTCCTCAAGGCCAAGGGCTATGAGGTCGGCACCTCGCTGCTCGAGGAGGACCAGCTGGAGAAGGTCAAGGGCTACATCGAGACCGCCGAGAAGAACGGCGTCGAGCTCGTGCTGCCGACCGACATCGTGGTGAACCCCGGCTTCCCGGCCGGCGACACCCCGATCGCCCCGGAGGTCGTGGCCGCCGACGCCATCCCGGCCGACAAGATGGGCCTGGATATCGGCCCCGACTCCGCCAAGCTGTTCCATGACAAGATCGTGGATTCGAAGACCGTGGTGTGGAACGGCCCGATGGGCGTGTTCGAGATCAAGGAGTTCGCGGCCGGCACCGCCGCCGTGGCCCAGGCTCTCGTCGACGCGACCGCGGCCGGCGCGTTCACCATCGTCGGCGGCGGCGACTCCGCCTCCGCGGTGCGCAACCTCGGCTTCCCGGAGGACGGCTTCTCGCACATCTCGACCGGCGGCGGCGCCTCCCTCGAGTTCCTTGAGGGCAAGCAGCTGCCGGGCCTGACCGTGCTCGCCTGATGTTCGCGGGACTCCCGCGGGTGGGGGCTGGTACGCACACGGTGCCATGCCAGCTCCCGCCCGCGGGAGCCTTTTGGTATGAGGAGGATGAATGGCGCTGAACCGCATCCCGTTGGTGGCGGGCAACTGGAAGATGAACTTCGACCACCGCGAGGCCACGTATTTCGTGCAGAAGCTGGCATGGCTGCTGCGCGACGCGAAGTTCGACCATAAGCGCTGCGAGGTCGCGCTGTTCCCGTCGTTCACCTCCATCCGCAGCGTGCAGGTTCTGGTCGAGGCCGACCACCTGCGCATACGGTACGGCGCGCAGTCCGTATCGGTCACCTCGCAGGGGGCGTTCACCGGCGATGTCTCCGCGGATATGCTCGCCCATCTGGGGTGCTCCTATGTCATCGTCGGCCATTCGGAACGACGCAAGTACCATCCCGAGGACGATGCGAACATCGTCGACCAGGTTCGCGCCGTCCTGGCGGCGGGCATGCAGCCGATCCTGTGCGTGGGGGAGAGCTTCGAGGAGCGCCGGCAGGGCATCGAACTCGATTTCGCCGTCGGCCAGGTCAACGACGTGACCCGCGACCTGTCGGACGAGGAGGCGTCCAAACTCATCGTGGCCTACGAACCGGTGTGGGCCATCGGCACCGGCATGGTGGCCACACCGCAGTCGGCGCAGGACGCCGCCAGGGCCATCCGCGACCATATGCAGGCCCAGTTCGGGGCGGCGACGGCGCAATCCGTGCGCATCCTGTACGGCGGATCGGTGACGTCGCATAACGCCGTGCAGCTGATCACCCAGCCGGATGTGGACGGGTTCCTGATCGGCGGCGCGTCCCTGGACCCCGAGGAGCTGGCGCTTATCGCCCGGCTGACCGTCAAAACCGCGCGATAGCGACACACACAACCGTTGACGCGAGGAAACCCCCGCATTCTCACAGGGTAGGGGTATTCTAGTTGGCAGTGTCTTACGAACTGGAGGTTCACCTGTGAACGCTTGGGAAGTTGTCGAGCTTGTTATGCAGATTGTTCTGGTCCTGCTCAGCGTGCTGCTCACGCTGCTCATCCTCATGCACCGAGGCAAGGGCGGCGGCCTGTCCGATATGTTCGGCGGCGGCCTGACCCAGAACGCGGGCACCTCCGGCGTGGCGGAGAAGAACCTGAACCGCTGGACCGTCATCATCGCGCTGCTGTGGGTGGCCATCGTCATCGCGCTCGGCCTGATGACCAAGTTCGGCGTGATCTGATTGGACGGATACCGTTGAAAACCCATGATGCCACGGCATCGTGGGTTTTTTCATGTTTCGGAGACGATGGAGGGAAGGACTCATATGGTCACGATGAATCGGAACAAGGTGGTTGTGGTCGGCGCCGGCACCGTAGGGTCCACGGTCGCATTCGGCCTGGTCAGCCACGGCCTGTGCAACGAGGTGGTGCTGATCGACCCGAATCGGACGCGGGCGATGGGGGAGAGCCACGATCTGGATGACGGCAGCGAGTTCTTCGACCGTCATGTCAACGTGCATGTCGGCGATTACGCCGATTGCGCGAACGCCGACATCGTGGTCGTCACCGCGGGGCGGCGCCCGCCGCAGGGGTCGAACCGGCTGCAGGAGCTCGGGTTCACCGTCGGCATCGTCGGACAGATCGTGGACGACGTCATGGCCTCCGGGTTCGACGGCGTGCTCGTGATGGTGTCCAACCCCGTCGACGTCATGGCCTGGTATGCCTGGAAGCGCAGCGGACTGCCCCGTTCTCAGGTGCTCGGCACCGGCACCGCCCTGGACACCTCGCGTCTGAAGACGATCATCGGCGAGGAGACCGGACTGGACCCGCGCAACGTGGGAGGCTTCGTGATGGGTGAACACGGCGATTCCCAGTTCGTCCCGTGGTCCACGGTGTCGATCGGCGGCAAGCCGTTCGCACGATTCCTCTCCGACAACCAGGACCGTTTCTCGTCCGTATCGCTCGACGACCTCGAACGCAAGACCCGCGACCGCGGCAACGCGATCAAGGACGCCAAGGGCGGCACGAACTACGGCATCGCCTCCACGGTGGCCGGCATCGTGCAGACGATCCTGTGGGACGAACGGCGCATCGTTCCCGTGTCCACGCTGCTGGACGGCGAATACGGCGAACATGACGTGTTCCTCGGCGTTCCCACCGAACTGCGCGCCAACGGCGCCAACGAGATCGTCGAACTCGATCTGACCGCGCAGGAACGCGAACGGCTGCACCACTCCGCCCAGATTGTGCGGACGTACTGCAGCGGCCTGCTCACGCACTGAACGGACCCTACACCCATCGACGAGGAGGCCTCCCACCATGACCGCATCCCTGCCCCGCATGATCGTCGCCGATCTGGACGGCACGCTGCTGCATGACGCCGACACGTTCGAGGGACGGTTCATCACCCGCCGCTCCATCGATGCGATCCACCGGTTGCATGACCGTGGGTTCATCTTCGCCATCGCCACCGCACGGCCGGTCAGCACCGGCTACGAGTTCGTCGAGAAGCTGCCGGTGGACGCCTGCGTCTACCTGAACGGCGCGCTGATCGACCTGTCGCCGGACCGCTCCGACTATGACATGCTGACCAGCGGCGTGCTCCCGCAGGACGGACACCTGCTGAAGATCGGGTTCCCCTCCGAACGCGCCGTTCAGGTCTGCCGGTATCTGCTTGAGGCGATGCCAGGGCTCAAGGTGGGCATTGTGATGGATGACATCAGGTATGTGAACTGGGATATCAGCGAGATGTGGAAATCCCAGCAGTTCGTGATCACGGATTTCTCCGACGTGCCGCCGGGGATCGCCGACAAGATCATCGCCGTGCCCCGCCCGGATCAGTGGGATACGCTGCGCGGACTGGTCCCGCCGGACTTTGAACTCAGCGTGAGCGAGAACACGTTGGCCATGCTGATGAATCCGCTGGCGAACAAGAAGCAGGCGCTGCGCACGCTGTGCGCCCGCATGGAGGTGCCGTTGGGGTCCACGGTGTCGTTCGGCGACGACCTCATCGACATCGCCATGCTGCGCGAGTCCGGTACGGGCGTGGCCGTGGCCAACGCCAATCCCCAGGTGCTGGCTGTGGCCGACGAGATCTGTCCCTCGAACAACGAGGACGGCGTGGCGCAGTGGCTGGAACGGCTGCTGGGGGAGTGAACCGGTCAGGCACCACGCTTCCGCATATTGAACTTTCGCCGCCATGAATTGAACTTCTGTCCGGCAGCCCCGGTACAGTATTGAACCGGAAACGGCAACCATTGAACCGGATCGGAGCGCAGCTATGGATCGTACGTCGGTATTCGCGGCACGATTGAACTCGGCGATGCAGACGCACGGATTCAAGCAGATCGACATCGTCCACCGCGCCGAAGAGAGTGGCGTGAAGCTCGGCAAAAGCCATATCAGCCAGTATGTCAGTGGAAAGACCATGCCGCGCCCCGATATCGTCCGGTTCCTTGCAGCCACGCTGCAGGTCGATGAACGGTGGCTGCGCGGCGAGGACACCGCTCTGCCGCAACAGCCATCACCCGGCACCGCCGCCCCCTCCATCGACGGCCCATCGAAAGGAAAGCCCATGCGCAGGTTCCCCAAATCATCCAAGCTCGACAACGTGCTCTATGACGTCCGCGGCCCCGTGGTGGACGAGGCCGCGCGCATGGAGGCCGACGGCACCAGCGTGCTGAAGCTGAACATCGGCAACCCGGCGCCGTTCGGATTCCGCACCCCCGATGAGGTCGTGTACGACATGCGCCAGCAGCTCACCGACTGCGAGGGCTACTCGCCGGCCAAGGGCCTGTTCTCGGCCCGCAAGGCGATCATGCAGTACGCCCAGCTCAAAGGGCTGCCGAATGTGACGATCGACGACATCTACACCGGCAACGGCGTTTCCGAACTGATCAACCTGTCGATGTCCGCGCTGCTCGACACCGGCGACGAGGTGCTGGTGCCCTCGCCGGACTATCCACTGTGGACGGCCTGCGTGAACCTGGCCGGCGGCACCGCCGTGCACTACGTATGCGACGAGCAGTCCGAATGGTATCCGGATATGGACGACATGCGCGCCAAGATCACCGACCGGACCAAGGCCATCGTCATCATCAATCCGAACAATCCGACCGGTGCGCTCTACCCGCGCGAGGTGCTGCAGCAGATCGTCGATATCGCGCGCGAGCATCAGCTCATCATCTTCTCCGATGAGATCTACGACCGCCTGGTCATGGACGGGCTTGAGCACATCTCCATCGCGTCGATGGCGCCGGATCTGTTCTGCGTCACGTTCTCCGGGCTGTCGAAGTCGCATATGATTGCCGGCTTCCGCATCGGCTGGATGGTCCTGAGCGGCAACAAGCGGATCGCCGAGGACTACATCGAGGGCCTCAACATGCTCTCCAATATGCGCCTGTGCTCGAATGTGCCGGCGCAGTCGATCGTGCAGACCGCGCTCGGCGGGCATCAGAGCGTCAATGATTACATCGTGCCCGGAGGTCGCATCTACGAACAGCGCGAATACATCACCGAAGCGCTGAACTCGATTCCGGGCATCACCGCCGTCAAGCCGAAGGCGGCGTTCTACATCTTCCCGAAGATCGACGTCAAGCGGTTCAACATCACCAACGACGAGCAGTTCGCGTTGGACCTGCTGCGGGAGAAGAAGCTGCTGGTGGTGCACGGCGGCGGGTTCAACTGGCATGAGCCGGATCACTTCCGCGTGGTCTACCTGCCGCGCATCGAGGTCCTCAAGGACGCCGTGGACCGCATGACCGACTTCTTCGACCACTACCGGCAGTAGGGGCCGATTCACGGTTTCCGCACCGGCCGAGTTGTGAATTGAGATTGTTCCGTTTTCACACAATTCCGCACATGCGTGTCATTGGAATACCAGCGATTCGCCGGTGAAACGCACAAAAGCCGGATTCACGGTTTCGTAAAGGCCAAAACCGTGAATCCGGCCTCCATATGACTGAGGGGACGGTCCCGAAGGACCGCCCCCTCATGCTCTATGCGTCAATCAGCCGTTGACGCGGTCGATGCCGGACTGCACGTCGGCGATGACCGTATCCCAGGACTTGATGAAGGAGGCGACGCCGTCAGCCTCGAGCTTGTCGGTGACATCCTTGATGTTGATGCCCAGCTCGGCGAGCTTGTCCATCACGGCGTGGCTCTCCTCGTAGGTGCCCTCGATGCTCGGGGCGCCGTTGCCGTGGTCGGCCAGCGCGTTCAGGGTCTTCTCCGGCATGGTGTTGACGACGAACGGAGCGACCAGCTCGTCCACGTACTTGCAGTCGGAGTAGGCGGCGTTCTTGGTGCCGGTGGAGGCCCACAGCGGACGCTGCTTCTTGGCGCCCTTGGCTTCGAGGGCGGCCCAGCGCGGATCCTCGGCGAACTTCTTCTCGAACAGCTCGTAGGCCAGACGGGCGTTGGCCACGGCGGCCTTGCCTTCCAGGGCCTTGGCCTCGTCGGTGCCGATCTCCTCGAGCAGCTTGTCGACCGCGGTATCCACGCGGGAGACAAAGAAGGAGGCGACGGAGCCGATGTGCTTGAGGTCGTGGCCGTTGGCGTCGGCCTGGGCGATGCCCTCGATGAAGGCGTCGATGACCTGCTCGTAGCGCTCGAGCGAGAAGATCAGGGTGACGTTCACGGAGATGCCCTTGGCCAAGGTGGCGGTGATGGCCGGCAGGCCCTCGAGGGTGGCCGGGATCTTGATCATAGCGTTCGGACGATTGACCTTCTCCCACAGTTCCACGGCCTGCTGCTCGGTGGCTTCGGTCTCATGGGCCAGACGCGGATCGACTTCGATGGAGACGCGGCCGTCGACGAAGTCGGTCTTCTCGGCGATCTCACGGAAGATGTCGGTCGCGTTGCGCACGTCGGTGGTGGTCAGCTCGCGGATGGCGGTCTCCACGTCGACCTTGCCAAGCTCCTTGAGCTGGGCGTCGTACGGGCCGACCTGGCTCAGGGCCTTCTGGAAGATGGACGGGTTGGTGGTGACACCGACCACGTTCTTCTCGGCGATGAGCTCCTGCAGGCTGCCGGACTCGATGCGGGTGCGGGACAGATCGTCCAGCCAGATCGAGACGCCGGAGTCGGACGTACGCTGCGTTGCTTCAGTCATTTGTTGTTCTCCTTTTGATTCCGATATGGAACAAATCCATGATGCCGTGCCGCCGGAATGGAGGTCATTCGTCGACACCGTTCCGGCGGCCGGGTTATTCAGTTATCGATGGGGGAGTCCGGTCGTACGACCGGCCCATGACTCACTTGGCTTCGTCGATGGAGGCCTTGGCGGCTTCGACCACGTGCTCGGCGGTGATGCCGAGGTCGATCATGTTCTGCGCGCCGTCGCCCTGCAGACCGAACTGCTCGATCGAGACGGGCTTGCCGTAGGCGCCGAGGTACTTGTACCACGGCATGGCCAGACCGGCCTCCACGGAGACACGGGCCTTGACGGAAGCCGGCAGCACGGACTCCTTGTACTCGGCGTCCTGCTCCTCGAACCATTCCATCGAGACCATGGAGACCACGCGGGCCTTGATGCCCTCATCGGCCAGGGTCTTGGCGGCGGCCACGGCCCACTGGACCTCGGAGCCGGAGGCCATGATGATCACGTCCGGGGTGCCCTCGGTGTCGACGAGCACGTAGGCGCCCTTCTTCACGCCGTCCTTGGCCTTCTCGGCGGTCTCGGCGAGGGTCGGCACACCCTGGCGGGTCAGGATCATGGCGGTCGGGTAGGTGTTCTCCTTCTCGAAGAACGCACGGTAGGCCTCGGCGGTCTCCCACTGGTCGGCCGGGCGGACGACCTCGAACTGCGGGATGGCGCGGAAGGAGGCCAGGTGCTCGATCGGCTGGTGGGTCGGGCCGTCCTCGCCGAGGGCCACGGAGTCGTGGGTCCACACGTAGAGGTTCGGGACCTCCATCAGCGCGGCCAGACGGCAGGCGGCACGCTCGTAATCGGCGAACTGGAAGAAGGTGCCGTTGAACACGCGGGTGTCCGAACCGAGCAGGATGCCGTTGGTGATGGCGCCCATCGCGAACTCGCGCACGCCGAAGTGCAGCTGACGACCATAGACCGAGCAGTTCGGATGCTGGGTGGTGGCGAACTCCTCCGGAGAGAAGGACGCGGCGCCCTTGATGTCGGTGTTGTTCGAGCCGCCCAGATCGGCGGAGCCGCCCCACAGTTCGGGCATGACGGCGGCCAGCGCGTTGAGCACGGCACCGGAGGCCTTGCGGGTGGCGACCTTGGCGCCGACCTCATAGCCGGCCTCCAGATTGTCGATGGCCTTGTCGAAGTCCTCGGGCAGCTTGCCGGCGTGGATGCGCTCGTACAGGGCGGCCTTGTCCGGGTTGGCGGCGGCCCACTTGGCGAAGGCCTCATCCCACTCGGCATGGGCCTTCAGACCACGCTCGGCGACCTTGCGGGCGTTGGCCAGGGCCTCCTCGTCGACCGGGAAGTCGACGTCCGGATCGAAGCCCAGGGTCTCCTTGAGGCCGCGGACGGCGTCGACGCCGAGGGCGGAGCCGTGCGAGGACGGATCGTTGGTCTTGCCCGGGGTCGGCCACGCGATGAGGGTGTCGACCTTGATGAACTTCGGGCGATCGGTGACCTGCTCGGCCTTCTCGAGCACCTTGGTCAGGCCCTCGATGTCCTCCTTGTAGGAGCCATCGGGCTGGATGAAGCTGATCTCATCGGTGTACCAGCCGTAGGCCTCGTAACGCTTGAGGATGTCCTCGGCGAAGGCGATCTTGGTCTCGCCCTCGATCTGGATGTGGTTGGCGTCGAAGATCACGGTCAGGTTGCCGAGCTTCTGGTTGCCGGCGAGCGAGCAGGCCTCGGAGGAGACGCCTTCCTCAACGTCGCCTTCGCCGCAGATGACCCACACCTTGTGATCGAACGGCGAGGTGCCCTCGGGGGCGTCCGGATCCAGCAGGCCGCGCTCGAAGCGCTGGCCGTAGGCGAAGCCGACGGCGGAGGCCAGACCCTGGCCCAGCGGGCCGGTGGTCATCTCGATGCCCGGGGTCAGGCCGACTTCGGGATGGCCCGGGGTACGGGTGTCCTTGCCGCCACGGAAGTTCTTGAGGTCGTCCAGGGTCACGCCGTAGCCGGAGAAGTACAGCTGCACGTACTGGGTCAGCGAGGCATGGCCGCCGGAGAGGATGAAGCGATCACGGCCGGCCCACTTCGGGTCGTTCGGATCGTGCTTGATGAAGCGCTGATAAAGGGTGTAGGCGATCGGAGCCAGCGACACCGGGGAGCCGGGATGGCCGTGACCGGCCTTCTGAACGGCGTCCGCAGAGAGCACCTTCGCCATCTTGATGGCGCGCTCGTCCAATTCAGACCACGTGTTATCGGTCATAGATTCTACTTTCCTTCCAATACGTCGAACGCCACGCCTTCGGCTTGTGCCGGGCCATGAACGTCCTCACATTGCTCTTACATCCTAACTTTCAAGACCGACCTGACAAGGCATTGTTCGCGTGTTTTCGGCCATTTCGCAATGTTAACGCTCACAATTCAGCTCCCGTTCACCGGCGACGAACGGATTAGCACTCCGCCGCATAGACTGCTAATACAATGGAAGGTGATCGAACGCCCGTCCGACATGTAAGGGCGCACCGTTCGCGGAGTCGTCGCGTCGCACGAGAACGGCCGACCGGCCCGACGCACGAGGACACGACCGATATGTACAAGGAGGCACGGGATGACACAGTCACGACGCATGCTGGTACTGCGTGCCGTCGTTGAGGACTACATCCGATCCCAAGAGCCCGTCGGCTCCTCGGCGGTGGCCCGTCACCACGACCTAGGCGTCAGTTCCGCAACCATCCGCAACGACATGGCCGCCCTGGAGGACGAGGGGTACCTCACCCAACCCCACACATCCGCCGGCCGCATCCCCACCGAGAAGGGCTACCGGTACTTCGTGGACCGGCTGGCCACCATCGCCCCGATCTCCGAAGCACAGCGCCGCGGCATCAACAGCTTCCTGTCCGGATCGGTCAGCCTGGAGGACACCCTGCACCGCGCGGCGCGGCTGCTGGCCCAGATCACCGGTCAGGTCGCCGTCGTCGCTTCCCCGTCGCTGTCCAAATCCACGCTGCGTCACGTCGAAATCGTCCCCGTCTCCATGTCCGCGCTGCTGGCGGTGGTCATCACCGACACCGGACGCGTGGCCCAGCACCTGCTCGCCGTAAACGTCATGCCCCACACCGACGAACTCGCCCGGTTCTGCGCGCGAGTCAATACCGTATGCGACGGGCAGACGCTGGCGCAGGCCGCCCGCCTCGTGCGGGACCTAGTCGGCGAGGCGCAATGGCAGCCGATGCGGCAGCTGGCCGAATCGCTGGCGGGAGCGTTCGCCTCGATGGCCGATGACGAGCGGACCAGCGAGCTGTACATGGCAGGCACGTCCCGGCTGGCGCACCAGCGGACCCTGGCCGATCTGGCCCCGCTGTTCGACGCGCTGGAGGAGCAGGTCGTCCTGATGAAGCTGATGAGCGCCCTCAGCGAGGAGGTGCACGAGAACGGCGTCAGTGTGGCCATCGGCTCCGAGACGCATACGCCGGGGCTGCTGCACGCCTCGGTGGTGACCAGCGGATACGGCCGCATCGACACGGCGGCGGGGGAGCCGGACGCGGACGGCACCGCCGAGCGCCCCGAGGGATCCGAGCCCGTGGCGTTCGTGGGATCCATCGGCCCCACGCATATGGATTACGCCACCACCATGGCCGCGGTCCGCGCCGTGGCCCGGTACCTCACCGCGTTCCTGGCCCATGACGGCCCCGCGACGCACTCCTGACCCAGCCTTATGGCACAATGACTCGCGAACATCCAACACGAAGGAACGAACCAGTGGCAGACTACTACGAAGTATTGGGCGTGGACCGATCGGCCAGCGATGACGACATCAAGAAGGCTTATCGCAAGATGAGCCGCAAGTACCATCCCGACCTTGCCGGCCCGGAATTCGAGGAGCAGTATAAAGAGGTCAACAACGCCTACGAGGTGCTCTCCGACCCCGAGAAACGACGTATGTACGACGCCGGAGTCGACCCGAACAATCCCAACGCCGGCGGATTCGGCGGCGGATTCGGTATGGGCGACATGGGCGATATCTTCGGCCAGTTCTTCGGCGGGGCGTTCGGTGGCGGCGGCCAGGGGCCGATTCCCCGCACCCAGCCCGGCCGCGATTCGCTGGCCAGCGCGTCGGTGGACCTGAAGACCGTGGTGTTCGGCGGTACCGCGCATGTGAAGATCAACACGTTCGGCCTGTGCCAGGAGTGCGGCGGCTCCGGTGCCGTCGGCGGCGCCCAGCCCGCCACCTGCCCGGACTGCCACGGACAGGGATATATGCAGAAGGTCGTGCGCACGATGCTCGGCCAGATGATGACCTCGGCCCCCTGCGAGCGCTGCGAAGGCCACGGCACGATCATCCCCAACCCCTGTCCCTCGTGCATGGGCCACGGCCGTGTGCGCACCACGCGCACCGTCGGCGTGACGATCCCCGCGGGCATCAGCGACAACTCGCGGCTGCGCCTGGCCAATCAGGGCGAGGTCGGCGAAGGCGGCGGCGCCGCCGGCGACCTGTATATCGACGTGCGCATCAAGGCCGACAAGCAGTACACGCGCAACGGCGACGACCTGCACTGCTGGATTCAGGTGCCGATGACCTGGGCCGTGCTGGGGCACGACCTGCAGATCGAGACCTTCGACGGCACGCAGAACGTCACGATTCCCGCCGGATGCCAGCCGGAGGACACGGTGACGCTCAAGGGACTCGGCGTCACGCGGCTGCGGTCCAATGGCGAGCGCGGCGATCTGGTGGCCCATGTGGCGGTGCGCATCCCCACCAAGCTCAGCGACGAGGAGCGCGACCTGATCGAGCGGTTCGAGGCCAGCCATGACGCGGACGCCACGCATGTGGCGCAGAGCTCGCGGCCGACCGTCGGCGCGAAGAAGGGCTTCTTCTCCAAGCTCAAAGATGCGTTGAGCTGACACGCATGACGCCCGGCCCGGCCGGCCTCGTCGGACTTGGTCCGTATCGATGGCCGGCCAGGCCGGGCGTCTCTTATATCTGCATCTCTCAACGAAGCGTGGACAGCAGCGACCGGCACATCGACCGGTATTCGCTCACGTATCCGCCGCCGAAGAACACGCAGTGCCCGGCGATCGGGTACAGCTGCCAGAGCGTGCGGCGCTCCAGATACCCGGCCTTCAACGGGTGCACGGACTGGTATCCCTCCAGGATCTCGGTCAGATACGTCATCCCGAACAGGTGCAGCATCGCCAGATCCTCCTCGCGATGCCCGCCGTGCGCGGCCGGGTCGATCAGCACGGCCTCGCAGGCGCCCGAATCGTCCGTCCACATCACGTTGCCGCTCCACAGGTCGCCGTGGACGCGTGCGGGCCTGTCATCGGCCGCGCGCCCCAACAGCCGCGGCAGCGCATCGATGACGCGTTCGGTCAGTTCCCGGTCGGTCCGGTCGAGTTCCCCGCGGGCCACGCCGAGCTCGACCATCGGCCGCAGCCGTCCCTCGGCCAGGTAGGTGGCGGCGTCGGTCCAGGTTCCCGTATCCATCGGCACCGGATCCTGCAACGGTCCGAAATAGCAGGTCCCCTCATACCCGTCCGGTGCCGAACCGAAATACGCCGCACCCGCGTCATGCATCCGGGCTAGTGCGGCGCCGAACGCATAAGCCGCCTCACGCGTGGGCGCGCAGGACGACACACGTTCGATGTCCAGATATCCGTCGCCCCAGCCGTATACGTCCACCACGCGCGGACCGCCCTGCGCATGGGCTTCCCCAAGCCATTGCAAGCCACGGCCCTCGCATTCGAAGAACCCCTTCGGGCTGAACATCCTGCTCTTGTGATACGTGGACATGTCTCCGCCGCCTTTCCGTCAGCCGCCGTCAGCCGGTATCAAGCTGCGGCCCTCCGAATCCGAATGACCACCATTGTGTGCTCGCTGCCCGACATCATGCCCGCCCCGGTCTGTTGCGTCCTAGCGCTAGGGTGGTGTGTTGGCATTGCTGATTACACCATGGAGTATGAGGGACTATGAATTTCTTCGAAGCGATTGTGCTGGGCCTGGTGCAGGCGTTGACCGAGTATCTGCCGGTCTCCTCCAGCGCCCATATCCGCATCCTCGGCGATCTGATGTTGGGATCGGATCCGGGAGCGGCGTTCACCGCCATCATCCAGCTGGGTACCGAACTGGCCGTGCTGCTGTATTTCCGCAGGGACATCATCAACATCCTGACGGCCTGGTTCCGTTGCCTGTTCGGGCGTGAGGGATCCGACTGGCGCTCCCGCATGGGTGCCGGGAACAAGGACGCGCGGCTAGGGTGGTACATCATCCTGGGCACGCTGCCGATTCTGGTCTGCGGCCTGCTGTTCAAGGACATGATCGAGACCACGCTGCGCAATCTGTGGATCACCGTGACCGTGCTGCTGGTGTTCGGCGTGCTGCTGTGGATTGTGGACGCCAAGTCGCGTCAGATCAAGACGATGGAGGAGATGACCGCCAAGGATGCGTTCATCTTCGGTCTGGGCCAGATGCTGGCGCTGATCCCGGGCGTCTCGCGTTCCGGCGGCACGATCACCGTGGGCCGTGCGATGGGCTACACCCGTGAGGCCGCGGTGCGCGTCAGCTTCCTCATGGCGATTCCCGCCGTGTTCGGCGCCGGCATCCTGGAGACGGTCAGTGCGATCAAGGACATCAGCGCGGGCGATGCGGGGATGTTCCCGGGGTGGGGGCCGACCATCGTGGCCGCGATCGTGAGCTTCGTTGTCGGCTATATCGTGATCATCGGCTTCCTGAAGTTCGTGTCCACGTTCTCGTACAAGGCGTTCGCGATCTACCGCATCGCCCTGGCCGTGGTGGTGGCGATCCTGTTGATCGCGGGCGTGCTGCTGCCCATCGAGGCCTCCGTGGCCTGACCGGCCATGCCGCGCCACGCTTTTCGCGTATAACATGACGATGGCCGTGCACGTCGAACAGACGTGTGCGGCCATCGTCGTATTGATCGGGCGATGCGGTCCGGGATGCATGGCTCAGCGCCGCGGCGGCGAGACCACGGATATCGTCAACAGTCACGCCGCGGGGTTGCCGCCGCAATCCTTGAGGAACTCCTCGGCCTCCTTCACCAGCTGCTCGGCCTGCGGGGCGTTGAACGGCGGCATGTCCTGCGTGGGGGATTCACCGTCGTAGGCGCGTTCCAGCTCCTTCACGTAGGCGTTCAGGTCATCATTGCACCGCATCAGTGCTGAGGCCTTGCCTCGCCACCGTTCGGCCTTCCCGACCAACGTACCGCCGTCCAAGGCGACCCCCAGCGCCATGGACAGATGGTCCAGCAGTCTCAGCGTGGCGGGGGCGCATTCGTCGCAGCCCAAGTACTGCGGGATCGACACCCACATCGACGTGGTGTCGTATCCGTCCTCGCAGGCCATGGCATCCAGGATGGTGGGGATGCCGACGGGCCCGTTGTATTCCTGGTCCATGCTGCACTGGCAGGTGCTGTCCGAGACGTCCACCGGCAACGGCCTGGTGTGCGGGCAGTCGGCGAACATGGCGCCCAGCGTGATGATGCGGTCCACCTCGAACTCCTCGGCCACATGCAGGCTTTCCCTGCAGTATTCCAGCCACCGGTAGTTGGGTTCCGGCGCTATCTGCGCCAACACGTGCAGCTCGGGGCTGATCGTGATGTCATAGAACGTGGTCTGGGGCCAGAGAATGCGCCTACGGCCCTGGATGTTGCAGGTGATGGGCCGGGCGACCTGATAGTCGTAGTACCCGTCGCACCGGATATGGCGCACCTCAGTGGACTCGTACGTCGCCACCAGGTGACGGATCACATCGGTGGCCGATTGACAGGCGTCGTTCCACCCCTCGAAAGCCGCCAGCAGGACGGTTGTGTTCTGCGCTTCGCTCATACTTCATAATCTAACGTGCCGATCCCTCTTACGGTAATCGCTTTGCCATCGGTGAAGCAGATGCTCACTAAACGTTGCAATTCCAACGAAAAATCGCATATGACACGCGCGCGACACGCTGATTTTGCAAATCACACGATTGTCGTTATAGTAGTTACTCGTGCTCAGGCGGCGGGAACGCTGCGGAGAGCATCGCGGACATAGCTTAGTTGGTAAAGCGCAACCTTGCCAAGGTTGAGACCGCGGGTTCGAGTCCCGTTGTCCGCTCTAAGGTCCGAAGAGTTGACGACCTTTACGGTGGGTTAGCCAAGCGGTTAGGCAGCGGCCTGCAAAGCCGTATAGACGAGTTCGACTCTCGTACCCACCTCTCGGTGGCGGGCGCAAGTCCGTCGGCGAGACGCAGACCCGGGCGGTTGGCGCAGTGGTAGCGCACTTCCCTGACACGGAAGGGGTCACAAGTTCGAATCTTGTATCGCCCACTCACGGAGGAGACTCCGTATAACTGAAGAGATTACGGGTGATTGGCGCAGCGGCTAGCGCACTTCCTTCACACGGAAGGGGTCGTAGGTTCGATTCCTACATCACCCACTGGGCTCCCACTTCTCACGGTGGGAATCCTCTGCGGACATAGCTTAGTTGGTAAAGCGCAACCTTGCCAAGGTTGAGACCGCGGGTTCGAGTCCCGTTGTCCGCTCCATGATTGGCCGTCATGCCTGATGGTATGGCGGTTTTTTCATGCCCCGGGCGGTTGGCGCAGTGGTAGCGCACTTCCCTGACACGGAAGGGGTCACAAGTTCGAATCTTGTATCGCCCACCCACATCCTTCCCGATTCTTCTGCCCCGATTCTTCGGCATGACGATCATCCATATGGCACCCGCCGTCCATCTCACGCCATCGTACCCGACCCCGACCAACGCCGAGGCCCAGGTTCCGACACCATACGCACCGCGGAGATCATCGGACAGAACCATACCAACATGCCGCTGAAGCGCGACCGGCCGCCCTGAGACATGCCTTGTCGTACGCGCCCCCTATCGTGTGTGCTGTCAACACCACAGTCCAGGTCTGCACATTGGTACCGCGGACCCCGATAGCAAAGGACATCCCATGGCTGAACAAACCATCTCCATCACGATCAACGACGAACGGAAGGAGGTGGATGCAAGCCTCACCGGAACCGAACTGTTCGCCGAGAACAAGGACATCATCGCCGTGCGTCTGAACGGCGAACCCCGCGACCTGTACACGCCGCTGCACGACGGCGACGTGGTCGAACCGATCACCCTCGACAGCGAGGATGGTCTGGCCATCATGCGCCACTCGGCCACGCATGTCATGGCCCAGGCGGTCCAAGAGATCCGCCCGGACGCCAAGCTGGGCATCGGTCCGGTCATCAAGAACGGCTTCTACTACGACTTCGACGTCAAGGATCCGTTCACCCCGGAGGATCTCAAGGAGATCGAGAAGCGCATGCAGCGGATCATCAAGTCCGCGCAGTCGTTCCGCCGCCGCGCGGTCACCGAAGAGGAGGCCCGCGCCGAGGAGGCCGACCAGCCGTACAAGCTCGAACTGATCGGAGACAAGGAGGCCGCGCTCGACCCCGAGGCCGCCACCGAGGTCAGCCAGGCCGAGCTGAGCATGTACGACAACGTGGACCGCGAGGGCAACACCGTCTGGAAGGACCTGTGCCGCGGCCCGCACCTGCCGAACACCCGCTTCATCAAGGCCTTCAAGCTGGAGCGCGTGGCCGCCGCCTACTGGCGCGGCTCCGAGAAGAACCCGATGCTGCAGCGCATCTACGGCACCGCATGGGCCAGCAAGGATGACCTGAAGGCCTACATGCAGCGCATGGAGGAGGCCGCCAAGCGCGACCACCGCAAGCTGGGCCAGGAGATGGACCTGTTCTCCTTCCCGGAGGAGCTGGGCCCGGGTCTGGCCGTGTTCCATCCCAAGGGCGCGGCGATCATCAACGCCATGCAGGACTACTCGCGCGAGATGCACCGCAAGCACCACTACAGCTTCGTGCAGACCCCGCACATCACCAAGGGCCATCTCTATGAGATCTCCGGCCATCTGCAGTGGTACAAGGACGGCATGTACCCGCCGATGCGCATCGACGAGGAAAAGGACGAGAACGGCAACATCGTCAAGCAGGGCTTCGACTACTACCTGAAGCCGATGAACTGCCCGATGCACAACCTGATCTTCCGTTCCCGTCAGCGCTCGTACCGCGAGCTGCCGCTGCGCCTGTTCGAGTTCGGCACGGTCTACCGCTACGAGAAGTCCGGCGTGGTGCACGGTCTGACCCGCGTGCGCGGCCTGACGCAGGATGATTCGCATATCTACTGCACCCGCGAGCAGATGCGCGACGAGCTGAAGAACCTGCTGACCTTCGTGCTGAACCTGCTCAAGGACTTCGGCCTGAACGACTTCTACTTGGAGCTGTCCACCAAGGACGAGCACAAGTTCGTCGGCTCCGATGAGATCTGGGAGGAAGCCACCAACACGCTGGCTGAGGTGGCCAAGGAATCCGGGCTCGAACTCGTGGCCGATCCGGGCGGTGCCGCGTTCTACGGTCCGAAGATCTCCGTGCAGGCCCGTGACGCGATCGGCCGCACCTGGCAGGTCTCCACGATCCAGCTGGACTTCAACCTGCCCGAGCGCTTCGGCTTGGAGTACATCGCCGCCGACGGCACGCACCAGCGTCCGGTGATGATTCACCGCGCGCTGTTCGGCTCGATCGAGCGTTTCTTCGCCATCCTGCTGGAGCACTACGCGGGCGCGTTCCCGGCGTGGCTGGCCCCGGTGCAGGTGCTCGGCATTCCGGTGGCCGACGAGTTCGCGCCGCATCTGGCCGGGTTCGTCAAGTCCCTGGAGGACGAGATGGTCCGCTGCGAGATCGACTACTCGGACGACCGCTTCGGCAAGAAGATCCGCAACGCCTCGAAGTCCAAGGTGCCGTTCATCCTCATCGTCGGCGAGGAGGATATGTCCAAGAACGCGGTGAGCTTCCGCTTCCGCGACGGCAGCCAGCTCAACGGCGTGCCGGTGGATCAGGCCAGGGCCTGGATCCTGGAGGCCATCGCCAAGCGCGTCCAGATCAACACCGCGGACGATTTCAAGGCCGCGGTCGGCGAGCCGGTCGAAGCCGCCGACGCCGAGTGACGGCGTAGCGCCAACGACTCGATGACAACGGGGATGGAGCGGACTGTTCCATCCCCGTTCCGTTAGGCGTCGCCTACAATATGTGTTGGTGACCAGCGAAGGAGGCAATCATGGTTGATGAGACGACGCGTGTGGACGACCCCGCGCAGTTCCCGCCGCAGGAGGATACGGTCGAGCGGTTGTGGACGCCGCAGCGCATGACCTACGTGCTGCGCAATGACGAAGGCAAGGTCACCAAACCCAAGACCAAGGAGTGCCCGTTCTGCGCGGGACCGAACAAGTCCGACGAGGACGGTCTGATCGCCTGGCGAGGCACGCATGTGTTCGCCATCATGAACCTGTACCCGTACAACGTGGGGCATCTGATGATCTGCCCGTACCGCCACGTCAGTCTCATCACCGATCTGGACGACGCCGAGCTCTTCGAGTTCGAGAAGGCCACCACGCTGGCGATGACGGTGATGAAGGAGGTCTCGCATCCGGACGGCTGGAACATCGGCATCAATCAGGGCGAGGTGGCCGGCGCCGGCATCGCCGCGCACCTGCATCAGCATGTGGTGCCGCGCTGGAACGGTGACGCGAACTTCATGCCGATCGTGGCGCAGACCCGCACGATGCCGATCCTGCTGTCCGACCAGCGCGCCGCCTACGCGCAGGCGTTCGATAGGCTGGCGGCCGACTTCGGTCTGCCGTCCGAGCACTGATTGCACGGATACCGGCGGCCGTTGTACCGTGAACGGGTCGTTGATGCGGATGTGATACGGGAAACCGGCGTTGCCTGGTTTCGACATACGACTGATATGAGGAGGATATGCGGTGGAACGGTTTCGCAGCGGTTGGAAACGTATCATTGAGCCGATTGCGCAGCTGTGTGTAAGGCTGGGGATTAGTGCGAACGCCGTGACCGTGGTTGGTTCGGTACTGTCGATCCTGGTGGCGCTGCTGACCGGCGTGACCGGATGGCTGTTTTGGGGCGCGTTCATGCTGACGATCCTCGTGCTGTTCGATTCGCTCGACGGTTCGGTGGCCGCGTTGTCGGGCGGCGGCACACGGTTCGGCGCGTTCCTGGATTCCACGCTCGACCGCATCGCCGACTGGGCCACGCTGGCCGGCATCATCCTGTACGTCAACCTGCACAGCGATTTGTGGTACGACCCGACGGAGACGTCGTTCCCGGACTACATGACCCCGTACATCACCGGCGTCGCGCTGTACGCAATCATGACCTCGTTCGTGACCTCCTACACCCGCGCCCGCGCCGAATCGGTAGGTTGTGAGGCCAAGAACGGCGTGGCCACGCGCGCCGACCGCCTGACGATTATCCTGATCGGCATGGCGTTGACCGGGCTGACCGGGCAGATCGTCATCCTCGCCGTGGCGATGACGCTGCTGGCCGTGCTCGGCACCATCACCGTCGTCCAGCGCATCCTGGAGGTGCGCCGGCAGATGTCCCGAGCAGGGGAGTGATCCACGGGGCCGCCGCCCGGAGCACGGAACGGACGCCGGAGGATTCCGTATGCGTCAATGGGCGAAATCCGTGCTTTGTCAGCGAACCGCCTTACAATCGTTTCGTTTGCATACTATCCGTTCATCCTGAGGAGCATTATGTCAGGTCATTCCAAGTGGGCGACCACCAAGCACAAGAAGGCCGCCATCGACGCCAAGCGCGGCAAGCTGTTCGCCAAGCTCATCAAGAACATCGAGATCGCGGCCCGTCTGGGCGGCGGCGATCCGGACGGCAACCCGACCCTGTACGATGCGATCGTCAAGGCCAAGAAGGCCTCGATGCCGGCCGACAACATCAAGCGCGCCGTCAAGCGCGGCTCCGGTGAGGAAGCCGGCGGCGCCAACTACGAGGAGATCGTGTACGAGGGCTACGCGCCGGCCGGCGTGGGCCTGATCATCGAGTGTCTGACCGACAACCGCAACCGTGCGGCCGCCGACGTGCGCTCCACCCTGTCCAAGGGCGGCGGTTCGCTGGCCACCACCGGTTCCGTGAGCTTCAACTTCGAGCGCAAGGGCCAGATCGTGGTGCCGTCCGAGGGCGTGGACTACGACAACCTGTTCGAGATCGCGGCCGAGGCCGGTGCCGACGACGTGGCCGATGACGGCGAGGTGTTCACCGTCATCACCGAGCCGGGCGACCTGGTCACCGTCCGCAAGGCCCTGCAGGACGCCGGCATCGACTACGATTCCGCTGATCTCGTGCAGAGCCCGAAGAACGAGGTCGAGCTGAGCCTCGAGGACGCCCGCAAGGTCTCCAAGCTCATCGACAACCTGGACGACCTGGACGACGTGCAGAACATCTACAGCAACTGGACCGCCTCCGACGAGGTCATGGCCCAGCTCGACGAGGAGTGATCCGCACGTGATCATCATGGGCGTCGACCCCGGGCTCACCCGCTGCGGGGTCGGCGTGATCGAAGCCGGCGTGACCCGCCGGCTTTCCTTTATCCACGTGGATGTGGTCCGTTCCGACCCGAAGCTTTCGCAGGATCTGCGGCTGCTGGCCATCTACAACGGCCTGTTGGAGAAGATCGAACGCTTCGCGCCGGACATGGTGTCGATCGAACGCGTGTTCGCGCAGGAGAACCGCAACACCGTGCTCGGCACCGCGCAGGCCGCGGGGCTGGCCATGCTGGCCGCGGCACAGCGGGGCGTCCCCGTGGCGTTGCATACGCCGACCGAGGCCAAGCTGGCGATCACCGGCAACGGCAAGGCCGAGAAGATCCAGGTGGAGCGCATGGTGGCCCGCGTCCTGGGGCTGAACACGCTGCCGCAGCCCGCGGATGCCGCCGACGCGCTCAGCGTGGCGATCTGCCATGCCCTGAGGCCGCAGGGCGCCCTGCAGGGCGGCGAACGCGAACAGCATCTGACGCCGGCGCAACGTCGGTGGGCCGAAGCCAGCCAGCAGGCGACCCGTCGCCACGGCGCCCGACGCGACATGTAGACGATGCGCCAGCATCACGACGCATCAACGTCACGATGCGCCAGTGTCGGCAGGTCGCCACGGCGTCCGACGGGACCTGTACACTATCGAACAGATGTTCGACTATCGACCCGCCGGAGGTGAATGATGATCGGATTGCTCAACGGCCATGTGGAATCGGTGGACGCCGATGCCGCGCTGATCAGCGTGGGGGGAGTGGGGTACGAGGTGCGCATGCCCGCCGCCGACCTGTCGTCCCTGCACGCCGGGCAGGAGACCCGCGTGTTCACCTCGCTCAACGTGTCCCAGGATGCCGTGACGCTGTACGGTTTTCTGACGCAGGCGTCCAAGCGCATGTTCCTGCAGCTGCAGAAGGTCAGCGGCATCGGCCCCAAGGTGGCGCTGTCGCTGCTGTCCACGCTGCCGCCCGACCGTCTGGCCAGCGCCGTGGCGGACGGTGACGCCGCCGCGCTGGCCAAGGCCCCGGGCCTGGGCAAGAAGGGCGCGCAGAAGATCATCCTGGAACTCAAGGGGTCGATTGACTTGAGCCAGATCGAAGGGTCGTCCGCACCCGCGGCGGCGCAGGTCGACACCGGTTCGATGCAGGTGGTCGAAGGCCTGATGTCGCTGGGGTGGAGGCAGCAGGACGCCGAGCACGCCGTGCATGAGGTCTGTGTGGAGGAGCATATCGAAACGCCGCTGACGAATCAGGACATACCCCGCGTGCTCAAACTCGCGTTGAGCGCCCTGGACCGCGGAAGGTGAGGTGACCGGTCACATGGCAGAACACGCATTCGCGCAGACCGACAACAGCGGCGTGAACGAGGAGTCCCTACGCATGGTCTCCGCCACACCGATCGGCAACGAGCCCGTCAGCGACGAGGAGCTGCGTCCCCACGTCCTTGACGGCTTCATCGGGCAGCCGCGGCTGAAGGCCCAGCTGCAGCTGTTCCTGGACGCCGCCCGCAAACGCGAGGTCCCGCCGGACCACATCCTGCTGGCCGGTCCTCCGGGTCTGGGCAAGACCACGTTGGCCATGATCGTGGCCAACGAGCTTGCGGTGCCGATCCGGGTGACCTCCGGACCCGCCATCCAGCATGCGGGCGACCTGGCCTCGATCCTCAGCTCCCTGGATGCCGGGGAGGTGCTGTTCATCGACGAGATCCACCGTCTGCCGCGGGCCGCCGAGGAGCTGCTGTACATCGCCATGGAGGATTTCCGCGTGGACGTCATGGTCGGCAAGGGGCCAGGCGCCACATCCATTCCGCTGACGCTGCCGCGCTTCACCGTCATCGGCGCCACCACGCGCGAGGGTATGCTGCCCTCTCCGTTGCGCGCCCGGTTCGGCTTCACCGCGCACCTCGACTTCTACCCCAAGGAGGAGCTGGAGAAGCTCATCGAACGCTCCGCCGCCGTGCTGGGCATCAACCTGGCCGAGGGCTCCGCCGCGCAGCTGGCCATGCGCTCGCGCGGCACGCCGCGTATCGCCAACCGGCTGCTGCGCCGTGTGCGGGATTGGGCCGTCGTGCATGACCTGTCCGCCGTGCAGCCGGATGACGTGTGCGAGGCGCTGGCGCTGTACCAGATCGACACCGAGGGGCTGGACCGGCTCGACATCGCCGTCCTGAACGCCATCGTCCGTCATTTCAACGGCGGCCCCGTGGGCCTGAACAACCTCTCGGCCATGGTGGGCGAGGAGTCCGAAACCGTGGAGACGGTCTGCGAGCCATATCTGGTGCGCGAGGGCTTCCTGATCCGCACGCCGAAGGGGCGCGTGGCCACCGCCAAGGCATGGGAGCATCTGGGGCTGAAGCCTCAGGATGATGTCAGCAAGCTATTCTAAAATCTGAGTTTTGGACAATGCACCGGCGTAGCACGCCGATACCTGTAAGGAGTCTTTTCGTGGATATCGTGTTTATGATCGTCATCCTTGTCGCCCTGATCGCCATGATGTGGTGGCAGTCCCGCAAGGCCAAGCAGCAGCAGCAGGAGCGCAAGGACTTCCGCGAGAACCTGCAGCCGGGCACCGAGATCATCACCATCGGCGGCATCATCGGCAAGGTGGTGTCGGTCGACGTCGAGTACGAGGAGATCGTCATCGACTCCGAGGGTTCGCTGCTGCGTTTCGGATTCAACGCCATCAGCCGCGAGTACACCCGCCCGGCCTTCGTGCATGACGACGAGGTGGACGAGAACGGCAACCCGCTGCCTCAGGATGCCGAGCAGGATCAGGTGCCGATGGACGACGCCATCGAGACGTCCTCGGAACCCGCTGCGGATGTCGAGGACGTCGACGTCATCGAAACCGCCGACACCGAGTCGAAGTAGCACCGCACACGGCAATTCGGACAAATCAAGAAAGGCAGGGACATCGCATGGCCGCGCAATCGGATATTCGCATCAACCGACTGGCACTGGTGGGAGAGGAGAACGCGGACCATGTGATGTCCCTGATTCGTTCCATCCCCGGCTTCCCCAAGGAAGGCATCATCTTCCGCGACTTCATGCCCGTGCTTGCCGACGCCAAGGGCCTGAGCATCCTGATGGACGCCCTGGAGGCCGCACTGCCGGTTCCCGTCAATCAGTTCGACGCCGTGGCGGGCCTGGAGGCCCGCGGGTTCCTGTTCGGCCCCGTGCTGGCCGCGCGCCTGGGCAAGGGGTTCATCGCGGTGCGCAAAGCCGGCAAGCTGCCGCCGGAAACCGTGCATGAGGACTACGCGCTCGAATACGGCACGGCCAGCATCGAGATCGAGACCTCGGCCGTCAAGCCCGGCGACCGCGTACTGGTGGTGGACGACCTGATCGCCACCGGCGGCACGGCCAAGGCCGCCGCCGATCTCATCGAGAAGTGCGGCGGAACCGTTGCGGGGTTCAGCTTTGTCATGGAACTCGAAGGACTGCCCGGAACAAGCGTGCTGGCGGGCTATCCGTTGAGCACGTTGGTCACCATGCCGGCCTGAGAGCCCGCGCATCAATCACCATCGAAGAGGGGAACATCTGATGGATCTTTACGAATACCAAGCCAAGGAACTGCTGGACGAGCAGGATATACCGACGCCGCGCGCCATCTTCGCGCAGAACTCGCACGAGGTCGCCGAGGCGGCCGATGCGCTGGGCTACCCGTGCGTGGTGAAGGCCCAGGTCAAGATCGGGCACCGCGGCCAGGCCGGCGGCGTCAAGCTCGCCCGCACCCGCGACGAAGCCGTGCTGGCGGCCGAGCAGATCCTGCCGATGACCATCCATGGACATAAGGTCCACGGCGTGCTGGTGGCGGAAGCCAAGAACATCCTGCACGAGTATTACGTATCGATCTCCGTGGACCGTTCCTCCCGCGATTTCGACGTGCTGGCCACCGCCAACGGCGGCACGGAAGTGGAGGAGATCGCCAAGGAGCATCCCGAAGCCGTCAAGCGCCTGCATATCACCTCGCTGGAAGATTTCGACATCGAGGCGGCGCGGCGGATGGCGAACGCCATCGGCTTCTACCATGCCGACGAGGAGCAGGCCGCGCAGATCCTGCTCAAGATGTGGCGCTGCTTCAAGCAGAACGACGCCACGTTGGTGGAGATCAACCCGTTGGCCAAGATCGGCGATCCCGACGACGAGGCATCCAAGTCGCTGTGCGCGCTGGACGCCAAGATCTCGCTGGACGGCAATGCCGCATTCCGCCATGACGGATGGCGGCGCTTCGAGGACCCCGTCCATGAGGACCCGTTCGAGCGTCAGGCCAACGAGCACGGGCTGCATTACGTGCACCTGCACGGCGAGGTCGGCGTCATCGGCAATGGCGCGGGACTGGTGATGAGCTCGCTCGATGCGGTCTCCGGAGCCGGCGAGGATCAGGGCACCGGCATCAAGCCGGCCAATTTCCTCGATATCGGCGGCGGCGCCTCGGCCGAGGTCATGAAGGAAAGCCTGCAGATCGTGCTGTCCGATCCCCAGGTGGAATCGGTGTTCATCAACATCTACGGCGGCATCACCTCCTGCGAGCAGGTGGCCGAGGGCATCCTGGAGGCCATCGACGTATTGGAGGGCTCCAAGCCCATCGTGGTCAGGTTCGACGGCAATGCCGCGGCCGAAGGCCTGCGGATCCTTTCGGAGGCCCGCAACGCCAGCATCCACGTATGCACCACCATGGAGGAGGCGGCCCAGCTCGCCGCCCGTATCGCCGCCGATGTCAAGGAGGGACAGGCATGAGCACGTTCATCGAAGACAACGCCCCGGTCATCGTCCAAGGCATGACCGGACACCAGGGCATGACGCATACCGCCCGCATGCTCAAGGCCGGCACCAACATCGTGGGCGGCGTCAACCCGCGCAAGGCCGGCACCGCGGTCACCTTCCCCGGCGCGCAGCACGGTTCGGATGCGCAGATTCCGGTGTACGCCACCTGTGCGGACGCCCGCACCGCCACCGGCGCCAAGGCCAGCGTGGTATTCGTGCCGCCCCGTTTCGCCAAGAACGCCATCGTGGAGGCCATCGAGGCGGGCATCGAACTGATCGTCGTCATCACCGAAGGCATTCCCGTCGCGGATTCGGCGTACTGCGTCGAACTCGCCCTGCAGCACGGGGTGCGCATCGTCGGGCCGAATTGCCCCGGTCTGATCACCCTGCCGTCCACGCCGGATGGTCATGGCGTGAACCTGGGCATCATCCCCGACGGCATCGTGCCCCGCGGCCCGCTGGGCCTGGTGTCCAAGTCCGGCACGCTGACCTATCAGCTGATGGGGGAGCTGTCCGATATCGGCTTCACGGCCTGCCTCGGCGCTGGCGGAGACCCGATCGTCGGTACCACGCTGCAGGAGGCGCTCGAGGTGTTCGAGGCCGACGAGGACACCCGGGCCGTGGTCATGATCGGCGAGATCGGCGGGACCGCCGAACAGGAGGCCGCCGCCTGGGCCGCAACGCATATGACCAAGCCGATCGTCGCCTACATCGCGGGGTTCACCGCACCCGAAGGCAAGCAGATGGGGCATGCCGGCGCCATTGTCTCCGGAGGCAAGGGCACGGCGCAGGACAAGAAGGAGGCCCTTGAGGCGGTCGGCATCCGGGTGGGCCGTACCCCCGGTCAGGCCGCCGCATTCATGCGTGAGATCCTGGAGGAACGCCACATCGTATGAACGGCGTCGTCAAGGGATTGTGCAAAGGCGCCGCCGTTTCGGCGGTCACGGCGGTCATTGCCCTGACCGGCGTCGGGTTCTATCTGGCGCTGATGTTGCTGGTGATCGCCATGGAGGAGGGCGGCGAGAACCTGACCGTACACGCCCTGCCGTTCGCGCAGACCACGCTGCTGCTCGCCCAGGGCATCGGCTTCGACTGGGGCGCGTTCCGCCTGACGATCACGCCGCTCCTGCTGACGTTGCTGATCATCGGCATGATCCGTGCCTGGTGCCTGCGATGGGGGACCGGCTGGCCGGTTTTCCTGGGCGGTCTGTGCACATGGATGGCCATCACGGCGGGTATGTCGGGCAATGTGGAGGTGACTCTGATCGACCCGTGGTGGCTGATGCTCGCGAAATCCGCGGCGGTGTTCATCATCGGCTTCGGCACCGCGGTATTCGGTTCCCCCGCCACACGCGAATCCCTGTCCGAACGGTATCGCGCCCTGACCGGCGCCGTGGTTCGGCGCATCGGCCGTGTATCCGCCGCGACCGGAGCCATGATCATCGCGATCTATCTCATCGTGGGCACCGGAACGGTTCTGGTGTGGGCCATCCGCAACCACGGCACCGTGGCGGAATTGTTCTCACTGGCCGATATGCAGATCGGGTCGCGGATTCTGACCACCATAGCCTGCGTCGTCTGGTTGCCGAACCTGTGCCTGTGGGGACTGTCCTGGGTGTTCGGCGGCGGGTTCTCCGTCGGCGATGTGGCCACGTTCACCCTGTGGGTCAGCCGATCCGACGGGCTTCCGGCCGTTCCCATGTTCGGCGTGTTCCCCGATGCCGTCGATAACGATCCGCTGAGGATCGTGCTGATGCTGCTGCCGCTGGTCATCGGGCTGATCGCCGGACTGACGGTTATGCTGCTGCCCCGGTGCTTCGGCATCGGCATACCCCGCACCTTCCAGGAATACGACCATCGTTCGATCGCGAAGGACTTCATCTGCTCCGCGGTGGCGCTATGTCTCACCGCAGCCATGGTATCGGTGGCGTTCGCCGCGCTGTTCGCCTGCTCCAACGGCGCGTTGGGGCATCAGCGGCTCAGCCATGTCGGTGTGGATGTGATGCAATCCACGCGCATCATCGGCCAAGCCACGCTGGTGGGTCTGTTCACCGCCTGGCTGCTGGTGTTGGTTGGCGTCTACGCGGTTTTCGGGATACGCTGGGCTCGGGAGCGCCACACCGGTCAACGCCGGGAAAGGATTTCACAGCCGCATGACGGCGTGACCAATCATGAATCCGCCATTACACCCCGTGTGGTGAATTCAACGCATCAAGCGAAGGAGGAACAGGGTGACAACAACGAATCGGCCGATTAGGCGTGCGCTGGTATCGGTCTTCCACAAGGAAGGCATCGAGGTTCTGGCCAAGGCCTTCATTGAAGCGGGCACCGAGGTGGTGTCCACGGGTTCCACGGCGCACCGTCTTGCCGAGCTTGGCGTGCCGGTCATCGAGGTGTCCGAAGTCACCGGCTTCCCCGAAAGCCTCGACGGTCGCGTCAAGACCCTGGATCCGCATATCCATGCCGGCATCCTGGCGGATATGACCAATCCGGATCATGCCGCCCAGCTGGAGCAGCTCGGCATCAAGCCGTTCGACCTGGTGGTGGTGAACCTGTATCCGTTCGCCGACACCGTGCGTTCCGGCGCCGACGAGGCGGCGACGATCGAGAAGATCGACATCGGCGGCCCCTCCATGGTGCGTGGCGCGGCCAAGAACAGCGCCACCGTGGCGATCGTGACCGATCCGGCGGATTACGCCCTGGTCGCCGCCCGTGTGGCCGACGGCACCGGCTTCTCGTTGGAGGAGCGCCGCTGGCTTGCAGCCAAGGCGTTCGCGCACACCGCGGCATACGATGCCACCATCAACGAGTGGACCGCCAAGCATTGGCCGAAGCCGGCCAGCGTCGACACCGCGCAGGCCGATGACGTAACGCCCGTGGACGAGGCCAAGTTCCCGGCCACGTTCACCCGCACCTGGGACCGCGCCCATGTGCTGCGCTACGGCGAGAACCCGCACCAGCAGGCGGCGCTGTATCTCGATCCGCTGAACCAGCACGGCTTCGCCCACGCCGAACAGCTCGGCGGCAAGCCGATGAGCTACAACAACTACGTGGACGCCGACGCGGCATGGCGTGCGGTGTGGGATTTCGCCCCGCAGATCGCCGTGGCCGTGGTCAAGCACAACAACCCGTGCGGCCTGGCCGTCGGCGGCACCGTGGCTGAGGCGCATCGCAAGGCGCATGCCTGCGATCCGATGAGCGCCTACGGCGGTGTGATCGCCGCGAACTCCACGGTGACGCTTGAGATGGCGGAAGGCGTCCGCCCAATCTTCACCGAGGTCATCGTCGCCCCCGATTACGAGCCGGAGGCGCTGGAGCTGCTGCAGACCAAGAAGAAGAACCTGCGCATCCTCAAGGTCACCGAACCGCCGAAGGCCAAGACCCAGTTCCGTGCCATCGACGGCGGCCTGCTCGTGCAGTCCACCGATCTGATCGACGCCACCGGCGACGACCCGAACGCATGGAAGCTGGTTTCCGGCGAACCCGCGGACGCCGAGACGCTGAAGGATCTGGAATTCGCCTGGCGCGCCGTGCGCTGCGTGAAGTCCAACGCCATCCTGCTGGCGCACGACAGCGCCACCGTGGGCATCGGCATGGGCCAGGTCAACCGCGTCGACTCCTGCAACCTGGCCGTGGAACGCGCCAACACGCTGGCTGACGGCGCCGACCGCGCCACCGGTTCGGTGGCGGCCTCCGACGCGTTCTTCCCGTTCGCCGACGGCGCCGAGATTCTCATCAACGCCGGTGTGAAGGCCATCGTGCAGCCCGGCGGATCGATTCGCGACGAAGAGGTGTTCGAGGCGGCGCGCAAGGCCGGCGTGACGATGTACGTCACCGGCACCCGCCACTTCTTCCACTGATCGGTACGCACGCATCGCCGGTTGCGCGAAGGGCCTTGGACCGGGTCGATACCCGTCCAGGGCCCTTCGCATACCCGCCTGCCATGCAGCGCGTGTATATTGGTCTGAGGTATTGGTACGTATTGATGGACAGCCGACGAGGAGCACCGATGGCAGAACACCCCAGGGTTTCCGAAGAGCATGAGGGCAAACCGGCGTTCGAATGGGCCGTCGCCATCCTGGTCGTGGTCTCCGCCGTCACCGCATTCCTCGGATACACGATGGCCGCCACGGTGATCATCGCCGTGACGGCCATCGTGACCGGCATCATCCGGTTGGTGCTGCGGGACCGCAGCCCCTGGAAGGTGAGGTCAGTGGGATTCGACTCCTTCATCGGCATCGCCCTGGGCGTCGGCCTGCTGGCCACCTACTTCAGCATCGGCATGCTCATCGGCTGATTCCGGCATGTCATCCGCGGCGGAATCGGCCGCAACCTCGGGCTCGGTCTCGGACTCAACCTCGGGTTCAGTCTCGGCGTCGTCCTGCGCGTCCGCGTCCACGATCTCGATGCGGCTGGTCTGCGAACCGCGCATCATCTGCACCACGATCATCGGCAGCGCCACCAACGCGGCGGCCAGAACCGGGCAGATCCAGAACACCCACAGCTGGTCCAGCGGGTTCTGCGTGAGCTCTTCGAACGAGGAGAACACGGCTATGCCGGTGGAGCGCGCCGGATTCAGCGCGGCGCCGGTCACCGGGGCGGCGAAGGCCGCGCAAGCCCCATACGCCACGCCCATGGCCAGACCGTATCCCTGCCGGGGAACGCCCTGCGCATCGGTCATACGCATGGCGGTGCCCGCAATGATCATGCCGGCGACGACCTCCACAACAATCGCCGCGGCGATGCCGAAGGACACACCCGCCTGGGACAGCTGCCCGTAGGAGAACGAGCCATCATCAAAACCGTTGTTCACATAGGACATCCACTGCGCGACCGTCACGGCGTCCGAGGTCGGCAGGATGACCCGCATCACCAGGGCGCCGGCGGCCAGCGCGCCCAGCACCTGCGCCAGGATGAACAGGATGCCGTCGAGCACGCGGGTCTTGGAGACCAGCATCGAGGCCACGGTGATGGCCGGGTTGAACTGCGCCTGGCAGACCTTGGCCAGCATCATGGTCACACCGGCGTAGATGAGGCCGGTCGCGAGCGCCACAAAGGACAGGTACGGCCCGTACAGGGTCAGTCCGATGGTGCTGAACAGATAGATACCCAGGCAGATCAGGAAGCTGCCCACCAGTTCGCCGCCCACCCGCAGGACGAGTGTCATGGCGTTCCGGGATTGATCAGGCCGTGTCGTTTCCACAGCAGTCATAGATATTCCTTCGTTATCGTATGGTGCGGGCGCGTACGGCCCGCCGAACGTCTGCCATAGTACCAGCAGTACCGCGGAAACGGTGGAGTGCGCCCACCGTACCGACCCACCCGTTCCGTCGGGGTGTGCGGGTACGCTTGTTGCGTCCATATTTCCGGCCACGTTGGGAGAACGATGCCACACGCATATTCCCGCGCCACCAAGGCGCATGACAACACCGATGGAATCCGTCTGCAGAAGCTGTTGGCCCAGGCGGGATTCGGTTCACGACGCAAATGCGAGGAGATCATCCTGGATGGACGCGTGGAGGTCGACGGTGAACTGGTCACCGAGCTCGGCACCCGCGTCGATCCCAAGAGGCAGCAGGTCCGGGTCGACGGATCCCGGGTCCGGATCAACCCGAACCATGTCACCCTCGCGTTGAACAAGCCCCGCAAGGTGCTCAGCACCATGGACGACCCCAAGGGTCGGTTCACGCTGCGAGACATCGTAGGGGACAAGTACGAGCGCATCTTCCATATGGGGCGTCTCGACTATGATTCCGAAGGCCTGATCCTCATGACGAACGACGGCGAGCTGAGCCAGCACGTCATGCACCCCAGGTATGAGGTGGCCAAGACCTATATCGCCACGCTTGAGGGTCGGATCAGCGGCACCGTGTGCCGCCGTCTGGTGTCCCAGGGCGTGCAGCTGGACGACGGCTGGATCAAGCTCGACCATTGCGCCATCCTGGATTCCAGCCGTGACACCACGCTGGTCAAGGTGGTGCTGCATTCGGGCAAGAACCGCGTGGTCCGCCGCATCTTCGGCGCCGTCGGCTTCCCCGTCAAGCGTCTGGTGCGCACGCAGATCGGCCCGATCAAGCTGGGCGACATCAAGCCCGGTTCGTACCGCGTGCTTTCGCAGACCGAGGTCCGTTCGCTGTCCAAGGAGGTCGGGCTGTGATTCGTGTAGCCATTGACGGTCCCGCCGGGGTCGGCAAGTCGTCCACATCCAAGGCGCTGGCCCGGTATTTCGGGTTCGCCTACCTGGATACGGGCGCGATGTACCGCGCCTGCGCCTGGTGGTGCATGCGGCAGGGCATCGACCTGGACGCCGAGCAGGTCGACGAGCAGCTGGTCACCGAGACGGTGGGCGAGTTCTTCACCGAGGGGCATTTCGACATCAGCGTCGATCCGGCCGATCCCAAGGTGCTGGCCGACGGCGAGGATATCAGCGATGCGATTCGCGCCTCCGAGGTCTCCTCGCATGTCTCCAAGGTCTCGAACATCATCCCGGTGCGCCATGTGCTGATCGCCGCCCAGCGCGCCTACATCGCGCGCGAGGCCGCCGAGGATTCGTTCTCCGGCGGTGCGGGCGTTGTGGCCGAGGGCCGTGACATCACCACCGTGGTGGCTCCCGACGCCGAGGTGCGCGTGCTGCTCACCGCGCGTGAGGAGGTGCGTCAGGCCCGACGCACCGGCCAGGCGTCCAAGGGCGTGGGCGGGGAGGACGTCGCCGCCCGCGACCGCGCCGACTCGAAGGTGACCAGCTTCCTGGAGGCCGCCGACGGCGTGATGACCGTCGACAACTCCGATATGGATTTCGACGAGACGATGGCCGTGCTCGTGCGGATGGTCGAGGATGCGATCGAGGAGCAGGAGTACGAGCGCTACGCCGCGAATCTGACCGGCTACGAGTTGGATGAGGGCGACGAGGCGCTGATCGACGGTTCCGCGTTCGATGACCGTTCGGATACGTACACGCCGAAGGCCGTGGGCGTGCTGGCGATTGTGGGCCGCCCGAACGTGGGCAAGTCCACGCTGGTCAACCGCGTGCTCGGCCGCCGCGCCGCCGTGGTGGAGGACACACCGGGCGTGACCCGCGACCGCGTCAGCTACGACGCCGAATGGGCGGGCACCGATTTCAAGCTGGTCGATACCGGCGGCTGGGAGGCCGATGTGGAGGGCATCGACTCCGCGATCGCCTCGCAGGCGCAGATCGCCGTGCAGCTGGCCGACGCCGTGGTGCTGGTGGTCGACGGGCAGGTGGGCATGACCGCCACCGACGAACGCATCGTCAGGATGCTGCGCGCCTCCGGCAAGCCGGTGACGTTGGCCGTGAACAAGGTCGACGACCGCGAGAGCGAATACATGGCCGCCGAGTTCTGGAAGCTCGGCCTGGGCGAGCCCTACCCGATCTCCGCCATGCACGGCAGGGGAGTGGGCGATCTGCTCGACGCCGCGCTCGACAACCTGAAGAAGGCGGAGAAGACCTCCGGCTTCCTGACGCCCTCGCATCTGCGCCGCGTGGCGCTGGTGGGCCGTCCGAACGTGGGCAAGTCGTCGCTGCTCAACCAGCTGGCGCACGAGCAGCGCGCGGTGGTGCACGACATGGCCGGCACCACGCGCGACCCGGTCGACGAGATCGTGAACGTGGACGGCGAGGATTGGCTGTTCATCGACACGGCCGGCATCAAGCGCCGCCTGCACAAGGTGTCGGGCGCCGACTACTACTCGTCGCTGCGCACGCAGGCCGCCATCGAACGTGCCGAGCTGGCGCTGGTGCTGTTCGACGCCTCCCAGCCGATCTCCGACCAGGATCTGAAGGTGATGAGCCAGGCCGTGGACGCCGGACGCGCGATCGTGCTGGTGTTCAACAAGTGGGACGCGATGGACGAGTTCGACAAGCAGCGTCTGGAACGCCTGTGGATCACCGAATTCGACCGCGTGACCTGGGCGCAGCGCGTGAACCTGTCGGCCAAGACCGGTTGGCATACGAACCGTCTGGCCTCGGCCATGCGCAAGGCGCTGGAGTCCTGGGACCAGCGCGTGCCCACCGGCAAGCTCAACGCGTTCCTGGGCCGCGTGCAGGCCGCGCACCCGCATCCGCTGCGGGGCGGCAAGCAGCCGCGCATCCTGTTCGCCACGCAGGCCTCGAACCGCCCGCCGCGGTTCGTGATCTTCGCCACCGGGTTCCTGGAGCACGGCTACCGCCGGTATCTGGAACGCTCGCTGCGCGAGGAGTTCGGCTTCGAGGGCACCCCGATCCAGATCTCGGTGAACATCCGCGAGAAGAAGCGCCGCAAGTAGCCCCAAGACTGCGCGACGCGCCACGATTTGGTTTACGCGAGTTTCGTGGTAAACTGTCCTCTTGTGCGAAAGCACAGTTCGGGCCGTAGCGCAGCTTGGTAGCGCACTTGACTGGGGGTCAAGGGGTCGCGGGTTCAAGTCCCGCCGGCCCGACAATTAGGGCGGAAACCCAACGGTTTCCGCCCTTTGTCATTATCCATGCGACGGCGCGTGGATAACATGGGACAACATTGCCTACAGCGCGCGACCTATAACCCCTCCATCCGATAACCGAGCAAGACTGTTCACAACGTCCACTGCGCCAGCAGGCAAACGTCGGCCTATAGGCCCCAAACATGGCATTACGACTGAATCCTCTCAACACGCCCGACCTCTGCGGACTCTGATGCATCGTGACCGTAATCCAATCTGAAAGCGGCGGTATTCCGCCAATCCTGAAAGTGTCACGGTCACAAAAATGTCAGAGTCCAGAGAATCCGCGCATGTCGCACTCATGAACACCGCTCTGCTCCATCGACGTCAGGCAACTTGCTATACTGGCAATAGATTTCTGGTTTTTAACATAAAAGTGAGGTTACGACGATGTTCTCTCAACCCGATTTCGCAGGATATACACGAAATTACAGCAAAGAGTCCGCCACTCAGGAATTCTTCCGTATTTTCGGTTTTTCTCCGGAAGTACTCAGGGAATCGGCATATAGAGCACTCAGATCGGCGACGCAGACGGACGACATGCATTCGCAATTAAGCGGCGCCGGGTCTCGTTTCTATCACACGTTCGTGGAAGAGGTGCGGGCCGAACTGGATCGGCTGGATGAATGGACAGCCAAACGTGACGACGATAACCAATCATCGCCACGAGCCTATCGAGCCGACGGATTGGCCTTGGCCTTTGTACAGGGAAACAGCGCCACCGGAGACCTGAATAAAGTTCTCGGGCTCAAGAAACCGTTAGGTAATGTCACCCTTGTGGAACTCCAACAATCCAACCCCGTTCCGAATCGGGAGATGACATTCGAGATATTTGCGGGAACGGCCAAGTCAAGGCCTCAAACTATGTGGCTTGTGCTCTACCGGCGAGAGGATGACACCGTCAAACTGGAGGTATCATTGCCAGCCGGAGTATCCGAAGACGGCAAGGTCACCGGCTGGGACAAACGTATTATTCTTGATGACGTTACCATGAGTGGTTCCATTACGGAGGAGCGTACCGATGAACGTGGCGAAGACGGTGAGGTTGGAGTCGCCATTTCCGCACGCTGACGACAGTCGTCCATTACTTGATCCGGATAGGATTCGCTGCGCCCGTGAAACGGCAGGATTCAGCAAGGTCGAACTGGCCAAGCTACTTAGCGTAACTCCTCGTACTATCTCGAATTACGAGGAGGAAGGCGCCCCTTTGGGCAAAGCCCGCTCTCTTGCCGACGTTCTGGGAGTGAATCCGTCGTTTTTCACCGGACTGCCCGGAGATCCCTCCATTGAGGATTTGGCGGCTGATCGGGTATGGTTTCGTTCGCTGCGCAAATCCTCGGCACGACAGCGCAAGTCCGCCATCGGCCATGGCCGCAATGCGCTGCTGTTCTTCCACTGGATCACCGATCACTTCATGCTGCCGGACAATGATCTGCCGGACTGTGCGGAAGAGTCCATCTCGCCGAAACAGTGCGCGGCCGTGCTTCGCGATGAATGGGGCTATGGGGAGAATCCGCTGCCCAGCATGCTGAATTTGGCGGAGGCGCACGGTATTCGCGCATTCAGTATGCCGGACGTGGGCAGGGAAGTGGACGCGTTCAGTTTCGTCTTCGATGGCGTTCCCTACATTGCGGTTGATACGCACAAGACACCGGAGCGCATTCGCTTTGACATAGCCCACGAAGTCGGACACCTGCTCATGCATGAGGCCATGTTCACGGAAGCCGATCGCGCAGTTCGCGATGCAGAGAAGGAGGCACACGATTTCGCGGCCAATCTGCTGATGCCCGAACGTCGCGTGGAAGCGTTGTTGCCCCACCACGCTTCGTTGCAACAGATTCTTGAGGCGAAACGATATTTCCGCGTATCGGCCTTTGCCATGGCATACCGGGCTCACATATTGGGCCGCCTGACGGATTGGGAGTATCGATCGGTCTGTTCGGAGTTGAGTGCACGGGGATACCGAACGGGCGAACCTAAGGGTATCCCTATGGAAACCTCGCAGGTGTTTACTTTCATCGCCCAATCAAACCATGCCAAGGGAATCTCGACAAGCACCATTGCGGAAGAGACCGGGCTTTCCACCAAGGAACTGCACGGTCTCTCATTCGGCAACCTCATCGCGGTCACAGGCGGTAACAAGTCGGCGAAGGACTCGGCCGGCTCGACGACTCGTCCGCAATTGACTTTGCACGTGAACACACGGATGAACGGCTGACCGCAGCCCTTATCGAATGGAAATACCGGGAATACTCTGCTTGACGCACCGCCGACGCACATCCGACACTGCATGGATGCGTGTACGTTGCACTCTGCCTTTGGTTGCGGATCGGCAACCAATCGCATAGCGCCGCGATGGCGACCCACCGCCAACCTGCCTGCGGAGACGCGCATGGGAATCATGTCGGCACCCCGACGGCGCCCCATCGCCGCCCCACCCACCCGCACAGGAACGCGGGACATGCCGCCGCCGAAACATCTCCTCGCCACCGCCCACATCCGCAGGCTCTTCACCGATTGTTCACCGGGCATGGGCGTAGGAACACGTCCATACCCCCGTAGTGACGCTAGACTGTTGAGATATTGGCCCACGTGACACACGGTCCGCGTGAGATATTGGTTCGCGCGCGACGGCGTCGAAGTCTGAAGGAAAGGGTAGGGACGTGAGCGACGTATTCGAGCATTCGGCCGAGAAGATGAAGGCCCACGGCATGAGCGACACGGCGGTCGCCCAGTTCAAGCGGCTGTACGACGTCTGGCGCACCGAGGAGGCCAGCAGCTGGATCCGCGAGGACGATGTGGAGCCGCTGACCGGCGTGCCCAGCTTCCATGACGTCTACAAGACCATCGACCATGACAAGGCGGTCGATGCCTTCGCCAAGACCGCGTTCCTCAAGCTCAACGGCGGCCTGGGCACGTCCATGGGCCTGGAATGCGCCAAGTCGCTGCTGCCGGTGCGCCGCCACAAGGCCAAGCAGATGCGGTTCATCGACATCATCATCGGCCAGGTGGTCACGGCCCGCACCAGGCTCAACGTCCGTCTGCCGCTGACGCTGATGAACTCGTTCCGCACCTCCGAGGACACGATGAAGGTGCTCAGGGCCAACCGCCGCTTCACGCAGGGCGATGTGCCGATGGAGATCATCCAGCACATCGAGCCGAAGATCGTGGCCGAAACCGGCGAGCCGGTGGAGTTCCCGGAGAACCCCGATCTCGAATGGTGCCCGCCGGGCCACGGCGACCTGTATTCCACGATCTGGGAGTCCGGTCTGCTGGACATCCTGGAGGAGCAGGGGTTCAAGTACCTGTTCATCTCCAACTCCGACAACCTGGGCGCGCGCCCCTCACGCACGCTGGCCCAGCACTTCGAGAACACGGGCGCGCCGTTCATGGTGGAGGTGGCCACCCGCACCTACGCCGACCGCAAGGGCGGGCACATCGTGCGCGACAAGGCCACCGGCCGTCTGCTGCTGCGCGAGATGAGCCAGGTGCATCCGGACGACAAGGCGGACGCGCAGGATATCGCCAAGCACCCGTATTTCAACACCAACAGCATCTGGGTGCGCATCGACGCGCTCAAGGCCAAGCTCGCCGAGTACGACGGCGTGCTGCCGCTGCCGGTGATCCGCAACTTCAAAACCGTCGATCCCACCGATGCCAATACGCAGAAGGTCGTGCAGCTGGAAACCGCGATGGGCGCGGCCATCAGCCTGTTCGACGGCGCCATCTGCGTGCAGGTAGACCGCATGCGGTTCCTGCCGGTCAAGACCACGAACGACCTGTTCATCATGCGCTCGGATCGGTTCCATCTGACCGACTCCTACGAGATGGAGGACGGCAACTACATCTTCCCGAATGTCGACCTCGACCCGCGCTACTACAAGAACATCAACGATTTCAACGAACGGTTCCCGTATTCGGTGCCGTCGTTGGCCGCCGCGAATTCGGTGACGGTGCGGGGCGACTGGACGTTCGGGCAGAACGTCATCATGTTCGCCGACGCCACGCTGGAGGACCAGGGACGCCCCAGTTACGTGCCGAACGGCGAGTATGTGGGACCGCAGGGCATCGAGCCCGACGATTGGGCGTTCTGACACCTCATCGGACAAGAAAACGACAGTTTTTTGTGAAATGTCGCGCGGACGGAGGAAAAACACTCTAATATGGAACAAGGTGTGTTGTGAGGTGCACACTTACATACAGGACTCTAACGATACGTGAGGACGAATGGCAGAGGGTAGCAACGGAAGACGTCGTTTCTCCGACAAGTGGGGCAAGCATGAGCTTGACGTGTTGGCAGTGTTGTCGTCGGCCTTCCCGCAGTGGCTGACCTCCCGCCAGATCGCGCAGCGCGTCAAGGCGTATGCTGATTCCTACGGTGAACTGGCCGACCAGGCGGCCAAGGCCGCCTTCGCCAAGCAGTTCCAGCGCGACCGCGCCAAGCTCGCCGCCATGGGCATCGCCATCGAGTCGCGCCAGCCCGAGTATTCCTCGAAGTCGGAGGGGCAGGATTTCGCCTCGTACCGCCTGCAGCTGGGCGACGAGCCGCGCATCCGCCTGCGGTTCGCCCAGGAGGATCTGCCGATCCTGGCCGCGGCCAACTATCTGGCCCGTTCCATGTCGATCTCCTCCGCACCCTCGCAGCAGCAGGTGCAGCAGCATGCCTCGCGCACCGCGCCGCGCGTGCCCCAGACGCCGATCCCCGGACTTGGTCTGGATTCGATCGCCCCGGGTCTCGGCACCCAGGCCATCCCCGACGCGCTGGTGAAGGTCATCGATTCGCGCCGGTTCGCCGCCACGGTCGATGTGGACGGCGAGCTGCTCAACGTGGCCTATACCGATTCCGACGACCTGGCCATGTTCGTCCTGCAGCACCCGGGTGCCGCCATCGTCAGCCCGCAGGAGGCCGTGGACGCGTTCCATCGCAGGCTCAACGCTGCCTCGCAGTTCCAGCTGGCCGACGAATCGGCCAGTCCCGCCTCCGCCACGGTCGTCTCCCCGTCCATCAGCCGTCAGTCCGAGGACGATGAGGAGGATCCGGAGGAGATGGCGGCCCATCAGAAGAAGAACGCCTCCTTCCAGACCGGCAGCGAGGTGGATCGCCGTCTGCGGCTGATGCTGTTCCTCTCGGCCCATCTGGGCGAGGAGTTCTCGCTGGAGGAATTGGCGGAACGGTTCATCGGCAAGCCGAAGAACAACGACGAACGCCGCAAGCACGTCGCCACCATCCACAAGGACATCAACACGCTGACCACGGTGTCCGACGACGGCGAGATGGCCGGCAGCCAGTTCTTCGACATCGACTGGTCGCTGCTGGATGCCGAGGGCATCGTCTCGGCCACGAACTCGCTCGGACTGGAGCGTCTGGCCGGCATCTCCCCGCAGTACCTGAGCATGCTGACGGCCTCGGTCAGCTATCTGGCGCATTCGCCGCTGCTGCCGGAGGAGCAGCGTGCCAAGGCCGCCTCGTTGAACAAGCGGCTGCGTCAGCATGTGGAGCCCGGCGAGATCCCGTGGCTGAGCCTGACCGGCTATGAGGTGGAGCCCCACAGCTTCTCGGTGGTCAAGCGGGCGATCTCCACCGATTCGCTGCTGGATATGGAGTACACCGACGGCGCCGGCCGCACGCGCCGCAAACTGGTGGCCCCGGCCAAGATCTTCGTGGACGAGGGCGCGTACTATACGGCCGTGTGGACCGACGTGGCCGACGCCGCGCCGAAGGACAAGCTCAAGTACGTCAAGAAGGACATGACGATCAACAAGGCCACCGGGGAGCCGCGCATCTGGCAGACGCTCCGTCTGGCGCGCATCGAGCATGCCGAGCTCGTCAAGCCCACGCAGAAGGTCGACATCCCCGATGTGCCGGTCAGCGAACTGCGCAAGTGGAACTTCGACAACGGCACGCCGGCGGTGTTCATCACCGACCAGCCGCATCTGCCGTTCATCAAGACCCTGTCCGGCGCCACGGTGGAAAGCTGCGGGGCGGGGGAGAAGGTGCATCTGACGGTGTCCTCCGATTCGTGGTTCGTGGCCTTCTGCATCTCCCATGCCCGTCATATCCTGGCCGTGGCGCCGGAGACGCTGCGCACGATGATCGTCGCCCGCGCGCAGCGCGAGCTGAGCGTCGGCCAGCACGACGAGCCGCAGCAGTAGGAGGAGTCGCCATGCCTTGGTGGATCTGGTTGGTGCTGGTGGTGTTCATGCTGGTCATGCTCATCGCCGGCCTGGCATACGCGGCCTTGCACCTGTGGCGGGCGTTCGGGAAGGTTTCCCGGATCGGCGCCGTCATCGGCGAGCATGTGGCCGCCTTCCAGGACACCGCACCCTCCGAGGAACAGCCCGAGCCGCCGCTGTTCACCCAGCCGCTTTCGGTGGCCTCCGAGCGCTACAGCCAGGCTCATGCTGAAGTCATCCGCCGCAGGGAAGCCAAGCGCAGCCGCCATGTGGAGGCTTGGGCGCGCTGGCGTCGATTCAACAACGACTGAATGAACCGGGGATTCATCTGACCATGCCACGACGTCATCATCGCCGTTCCGTGGACGGCGCCGTATCCGCACCGCACAACAATGCCTCGCCGTCGCCCTCGCAGCGGTATCAGGCCTTCCGACGCAGCCAGGAGCGGCGCAAGTCGGTCGCCGAACAGTTCGCGCGGACGCTGCCGTTCGAGCTCGACGAGTTCCAGCGGCAGGCCAACGAGGCCCTGGAGGCGGACCGCAACGTGCTGGTGGCGGCGCCGACCGGCGCAGGCAAGACCATCGTCGCCGATTTCGCCATCTATCTGGCGCAGCAACGCAACGTCAAAGCGTTCTACACCACACCGATCAAGGCGCTCAGCAACCAGAAATACCATGATCTGGTGGCCGTGTACGGGGCCGATCGCGTGGGGCTGCTGACCGGGGACACCTCCATCAACTCCGAGGCGGACATTGTGGTGATGACCACCGAGGTGCTGCGCAACATGCTCTATGAGCGTTCATCCACGCTCACCGCGCTGCGGTACGTCATCCTGGACGAGGTCCACTATCTGGCCGACCGGTTCCGCGGGCCGGTGTGGGAGGAGGTCATCATCCACCTGCCGCGGAGCGTCCGCATCGTGGCGCTGTCGGCCACGGTCTCCAACGTGGAGGATTTCTCGGGCTGGCTCTCCTCCGTGCGCGGCGAGACCACGCTGGTCGTCTCCGAGCACCGGCCCGTGCCGCTGGAGCAGCATGTGCTCGTGCAGGCCGACGATCGGACCGAGCCGGAGCTCATCGACCTGTACCGTCATGACGCCGATGGCCGCCCGACCACCGCGCTGAACGCGCATCTGATCAGCAGGCTGGATCAACTCGACCGGCAGGCGGCCCGGCGCGCGGGCAACCGCGACCGCGGCCGGGAACGCAGGCGAGCCGGTCGCACGCATCAGTCGCAGCGCAAACCGGAACGGCATGTGCCGCGCCGTTGGGCCGTGGTCGACGAACTCGACTATCTCGGTCTGCTGCCGGGCATCACGTTCATCTTCTCCCGCAACGGCTGCGACCAGGCCGTGGATCAGTGCCTGAACGCCGGACTGGAGCTGACCACCGAGGACGAGGTGCGGCGTATCCGCCGCATCGTCGATGAGATGGTCGACGGCCAGCTGAGCGCGGAGGACCTCAAGGCGCTGCGGTTCTCCCGGTTCCGCTTCGCTTTGGAGGAGGGATTCGCCGCCCATCATGCGGGCATGGTGGCGCTGTTCCGGCAGATCGTCGAGCGGCTGTTCGAAGAGGGACTGGTCAAGATGGTGTTCGCCACCGAGACGCTGGCGCTGGGCATCAATATGCCGGCCCGCTGCGTGGTGGTGGAGAAGCTGGAGAAGTTCGACGGCACGGGCCATGTGGCGCTGACGCCGGGGGAGTTCACCCAGCTGACCGGCCGCGCCGGCCGCCGAGGCATCGATACGATCGGCCATGCCGTGGTGGTGGACCATCACGGCTTCGTGCCGGCCACGGCCGCCGCGCTGTCCAGCAAACGCGTCTACCCGCTGCATTCCAGCTTCCGCCCGACCTTCAACATGGCGGTGAATCTGCTCAATTCCAGCGATGTGGACACCGCACGCGTCACGCTCGACCACTCCTTCGCCCAGTGGGAGGCGAACGAATCCGCGGGACAGCTGGAATCGCAGATGGTGGCGCTGGAGCAGGCCCTGCAGGGCTACGAGCAGGCGTTCGACTGCGACCACGGCGATTTCCGCGAGTTCATGACGCTGCGTATGCGGCTGACGGATCTGGAGCGCAACGACCGTCGTCGGATCAAGCACGAACCGTTTGCGTCCGAGCAGGAACGCCGGCAGGCGATGCGCGAGCTGGACCGCCGGATCGCGCGCTTGCGCCAAGCCGAGCAGCAGCATCCGTGCCGGCAGTGCCCGGATCTGCAGCGACACCTGACCTGGGGGCATCGTTGGGCTAGGGAGACCCGCGAGCTGGAACGCGTCAGGCACCGCTACGAGTCGCGGACCGGTTCGGTGGCCCGCCAGTTCGACCGCATCTGCGGCGTGTTGGATACGTTGGGTTATCTGGAACGTGCGGAGCGCAACGGCCGTACGGACTACCGGCTGACGCAGGCGGGCCAGCTGCTGCGTCATCTGTACAGCGAACTGGACCTGACCGTGGCGCAGGCGTTGCGTGAGGGCGTGTTCGACGGTCTCAACCCCTCGCAGATGGCGGCCGTGGCGTCGGCGCTGGTCTACGAGGCGCGCCGGGGCAATGGGGGAGAGCCCCGACATTACCCCGGCGGTCACCGTGGCGCGGTGGCCCAGGCCGCGGAACGGCTGCGCGCGATCGCCGCGCAGGTATCGGACCTGTGCGAGGACGCGGCGTTGGAGGAGCCCCGCCAGCTCGACTTCGGTCTGACTGATGTGGTCTACGAATGGGCCGAGGGCGAAGGGCTGTATCGTGTGCTGTACGGCACGGAGCTGACCGGCGGCGATTTCGTCCGCAACGCCAAGCGGCTGGCCGATCTGCTGCAGCAGATCGCCGTGGCCGAGCCGTATCTGGGGGAGGGCAGCGCCGATGTGGCGCGGACCGCACGATTGGCCATGGAGCAGGTCAATCGTGGCATCGTGGCCTACTCGGGGGTTGACTGACGGCCCCGGGAATAACGGACACGTCCGAACTGTTTTGTAGCGTAAAGGAAACGAACAAGGAGGCATGGCAACATGGCGGAACGCAGTCTGCGCGGTATGAGCATCGGCGCGAAATCCCTGGAATCCGACGAGAACGTCGATTTCGCGGCGCGAAACGACGTGGCGTACATCTGTCCGAAGGGGCATCGCACGATTCTGCCGTTTGCGGAGGAGGCCGAGGTCCCGGACGAGTGGGAGTGCCGTTGCGGCGCCGTGGCCCATCGTGAGGGCGATGAGGACGCCGAGGCCAACGAGATCACCAAGCCCACCCGCACCCATTGGGATATGCTGTTGGAACGCCGCAGCATCGAGGAGTTGCAGACCCTGCTGGACAAGCGGCTTCAGATGCACCGCGACGGTTGGATTCCCGACTACGAGTAGGACGATTCGCCTGTTCTTCAGCAGAAATTCGATGCCCGGTCAACTCGACCGGGCATACTGATGTGTCAGACGTCACGAATATCGACGGTGTGGGCCGGAGCGGCCCGAGAGGAGAAACAATGACCAATCATCCGAAGAAGGTCGTCCTGCTGGATCTGGACGGCACGCTCACGCAGTCCGATCCCGGCATCATCGCCTGCGTCATCAAGGCGTTCGAGGGCATGGGACTGCCGGTTCCGGATGACGACGAGCTGCATCGCTTCATCGGTCCGGCCATCATCGAATCGCTGCGCCGCAACCATGTGCCCGAGGACATGCTGGACCGTGGCGTTGAGATCTACCGCGATTACTACGCCAATCAGGCCGTGTTCGACGATCCGAACAACCCGGGTCGGAAGGTGCCGGGCCGCCTGGTCAACACCGTGTATCCGGGCATCCCGGAACAGCTGGCCGCATTGCGCGCCAAGGGGTATGTCCTGGCCATCGCCACCTGCAAGCCCGAATACCAGGCCGTGCCGATCTGCGAGCATTTCCATGTGGACCGCATGGTGGACGGCATCTATGGCGCCAGCAAGGACAATTCGCGCATCGACAAGGACCAGGTCATCCGGTATTGCTTCGATCTGATCGGTTTCGACGCCCAGGCCGGCGATCGCGCGGTGATGGTCGGCGATCGTTGGACCGACATCGACGGCGCCCGTGCCTGCGGCGTCGATACGATCGGCTGCCGCTGGGGTTATGCGGAACCCGGTGAGATGGAGGAACACGGCGCGTATGAGATCATCGACCGCGTCGACCAGCTTGCCGACGCCGTGGAACGCTACTTCGCGCGATGAGACTATTATCCGATAATGTACGTTATGTCAGAAAAGGAAGTGGCGTAAGCATCGGTCGGATGGTGATCTCCACTATCGGATGACCGTTGCGCCTTCAGCGCCACATCCCACCAAACGCATCACATATGGGTGAAGGGACGGATGCTGATTCCGTCCCTTCACCCATATTGCTATAACGACCAAAGTCACGCGCGTGCAGCGCAAAGCCACACGTCGCGCGTTATTGCTTGTCCGTCGTCGCATGCGTGGCATGCAGCGCGGCACCCATCTCCGTGTAGGTGGCCCGCTGCGCCTGCAGGATCATCAGCACCAGCTCCGCGCCGATCAGCAGCACGCTGACGATGCCCGCGGGCCACGCCGCGGAGACGTAGAACGCCAACGCGTCGGCGCCGAACGAATCCTGGCATACCTTGCCGATGACGAACGGCACCATCGCCAGGATCAGCGACGCCAACTGGGCGCCGATAACCGGCCAACGCACCGGTTCCACGTCGGGATGTCCGGGCTGCAGCAGCTTGCCGCGCCTCACGCAGATCACGCACACGACCACCGCCCAGATTATGGACACGATCCAGAACACTGCCGGAAGCAGATCGATCATCGGCGCCTCTCCCCTATGCCATTCAACGAATCCGTCAGACGCGTCACGCGGCCTGACGCGCCGCCCGCTGGGCCTCAAGCTTCTTCCGCATACGCATGGCGGTCAGCTCGTCGATCGGACGGCCGGACGACAACGCGGCCGGCTTGGACGCAAGATCCACGTAATCCTCATGCTCCAGCGCCTCATCGATCTCGTGCCACAACGAGCCGACGGACACCCCGAACACGGCCTTGCCGCTGCGCAGCAGATTCAGCATCTGCTCGCTGGTCGTGCACTCGTAGACCTGCTGCCCGTCGCACATGATGGTGACGTCAGCCAGCTGCGCCGTGGTCCGCCTGGACAGGAAGCCGATGGCGGCGGTCACGTTCTGCAGGTTCACGCCGGCGTCCAGCAACCGCTTGGACACGGCCAGGATGACCACATCCTTGAACGAGTACAGACGCCGTGAACCCGAACCGTGCGAGGGCGTGATCGACGGCTCGACGATCTGCTTGCGCGCCCAGTAATCCAGCTGGCGGTATGTGATGCCGGCGACCTTGGACGCCACGGTGCCGCGGTATCCGCGCCGGGTGTCCTCCGCGTCCTCGGTGGCGAACAGCTCCCCCTGCACCGCCCCTTTCGCGGACAGATCGACACGATCCTTCAGCGGAACATGCAGATGCAGCTCCACATTATGATGCCGTTCGACCATAGTCCACTCCTTCAACTCACACGGACGCCGTCAGAAGTCACGTATCCTGCAACCAGTCTAATCCGTCCGAGCGTACCAGATCTAGGAGATAACGGCGGATTTGGTGAAGAAGACCAGCCGGAACTTGCCGATCATGATCTCGTCTCCATTCTTCAGCTGCGCGCGCTCGACGCGCTGGCGGTTCACATAGGTGCCGTTCAGGCTTCCGGAATCCACCACGGTGAAGACGCCATTGGCTCGGATGAACACCGCGTGGGAACGGGAGACGGTGGAATCGTCGAGCAGGATGTCGGCCCGCGAATCACGCCCTACGGTCACCTTGTCCTCGTCAAGCAGGTACCGCGAGCCGGAGACCGCTCCCCTGGTCGAGATCAGCAACGCCGTCCCCTCGGACAGGCGGGCGATGGTGTCGAGATCCTCCTGGGTCAGGGGACGGTCGCCTGTGGAGGTGACGGGGATGGTAATGGCGGGCAGACCGATGATGGTCGTCTCGCCTGCGCTTGGAATCGGTTCAGTCATACAGGCTATTCTACAGTCTTTGCGTACCGGTATTGCGGAACCGAGGCGACCTCGTCGATTTTCACCAGATCGGACGAGGTCACATCCACGTCGGCGCCGAACTTCACCTTGAGCCGCGATCCGACGCCTCCGGCGATGTTCACGGCGTTCTGCAGGTTCTGCGAGTCCCCGATGGCCTTGATGACGTACGGGCTGGACAGGGTCTGGCCGTCGCAGATCAGCCCGTCCTCACCGTCGGCGATATAGGTCTGGGTGATGACGCGCACGTCGTTGATGGCTATGACCTCGGCGCCGGCGTTGCGCAGCTCCTCGATCAGACTGAACATGGTGGCGGCGTCCACGGGCTCGATGGAACCGTGCGTGACGCGTATCGTCACCCCCTCCCCCTCGGCCGGCAGACGGCCGGAGAGGATGCCGCTGGTCTGTTCGTTCTGCTCGGCGATGCGTTGGGCCTCCTGCTGCTTGTCCGAGGCCTCTTGCAGGGAGTTCAGCTGCTCCTGCAGCTCGTCGCGGCGCTGCTCCTGCTGCTGGATCTGGTTGCTGGTCTCCGAGATCAGACGCGTGAGCTCCTCCTCGCTCATCGTCTCGTACGCCGACCGTGTGTTATTGAGCTGGATGACGTAACCGTACCCCAGCATGGCGCACAGGAGCACCACGAACACATTGGTGATGAGCCTCGCCTTGCTGCGGTTGGCGTCCAGCGACGACGTGCGTTTGGGTTTGCGCACGACCACCGGGAACGAACCGGTCTCCACACGGTCGTTCTCCTTGTCCTTCGCGTGCTGCCGGTGCATCCGGCTCAGCGTGTCATCGGCTTCGGGTTTGCGCATGGCCATGGGTTCAGCCTCTGAAGATGAAGCGGCGAATGGCCGACACATTCGAGAAGATGCGGATGCCCAGCACCACGATAACCGCGGTCTGCAGCTGGGACCCCACACCGAGCTGGTTGCCGAGGACCACTAGCAGCGTGGCGGTGATGACGTTGGTGAAGAACGAGATCACGAACACCTTGTCGGAGAAGCTGCGCTGGAAGTACGCCCGTGCGGCGCCCAGCAACGCATCCAGCGCGGCCACCACCATGATGGGCAGATACGGCTGCAGAAACACCGGAATATCCGGTCGGACGAAGATGCCGACCACCACGCCGATAATCAATCCCAGTACTGCCGCCATCACTCGCTCCTTCTTGCGTGGGTCACATCGCCGGAAACCGCCGCTTCCAGTCTAATCGAATCGGATTTCGCCACCTGCGGATAGATGCCCGATTCGGCATACGATTCGTATAACGCCGGCTGGCTATCCGCACTCACGGCACGGGCCAGCGCATCCTTGTCCCCGATGGCCTGGATGGTGTACGGGCTCTCGATCGAGTTCACGCCGATGAGGATCGTCTGCCCCGCGGTTCGGATGGAGGTCTGCACACCCAATCGGTACCCGTTGACGGCCATCGCCTCCGCGCCGGACTGCCAGAGCAGCGACACCAGCTGCTGCAGGTCGGCATCGGTCACCACACGGATCTGCCCGCCGGATGATTCGCGCGGCAATGCGCCGTCCGCTGCGATCGGGTCGGCGAGCGTCAGGGTGATGCCCTCCCCCTCCACCGGCAGCATGCCGCTGCTCAGCTCGTCCTGAATCAACGTGTCGTTCTGCCCGTAATCGGCCATATCCTTTGTGATCTCATCGATCTGTCCGCGCAGGTCGTTGATCTGCCCGGTCAGGTCCTCGACCTGGCTGGTCTGGTCCTCCAATTCGGACGCCCAGCTCTCGCGCACGGCACGACGCGGATCGGTATGCAGCTGCTGCACGAAGAGCGCCCCCGCGAATCCGACCGCCACACAGATCACGAACACCACCACGCGCGTGGCCCATGTGGCCGCCGGAGACGATGGTTTCCTGGCCAACCGCGAATCCATGAACAGCGGGTCCATCGGTCGATTGGTCAGGTCGTCGATCAGTTTCAACGAGTCATCGTCCAGCCTGCGGCGGTGCCCCCGCACGGCACCGGCCCCGCCCGCCGGCCGTACATGGTGGGAATCCACCGCGGCGACCGACGCGGAGAACACGGCCCGCCTGCGTAGCGGGGTGTTCTCCTGCTCCACAGGGAACGAACGTGGCGCGTCGTCGATCGGCATCATTCACCGTTCCTGGCGGAGCAGCTCAAGCCCCTGCCGGTAATAGATCACTCCGGCCAGCCAATACAGGGCCACGCCCCAGATGCAGGCGGCCAATGCCGCCAGATGGAGCAGATCGGCCGCCTGCGTGTTCCAGATATCCGAGAAGATCAGCGCCACGATGGACATCATCAGCATGGCCGTGCCGGTCTTGCCGACGAAGTGCACCGGCAACGGCCCATAATCATGCTGGGCCAACACCAGGATCAGCACCGCCATCAGCACATCGCGCGCGCCCACCACAATCAGCATCCACCACGGTATGATGCCTGCGACGCCCAGAGCCAGGATGCTGCAGAAGATCAGCAGCCGATCGGCGATCGGGTCGAGGATCTGTCCGATCTTGCTCACCTGGTTGAACGTGCGGGCGATGATACCGTCCAGGCTGTCCGAAACGGCGGAGATGGCCAGGACGATCAGGGCCGTGATCATCTCGTGCCGCGCCACCAGCATCGCGATGATCGGGATGGAGATGATGCGCAGCACGCTGATGAGATTGGGAATCGTGAACACCATATCCCGAGCTTCGGGGCTGTATTGTGTTTCGCTGTTGTGCTCGTGTTCGCTCATTCGTTCCGCACCGCTACATTCTCGACGCCTGCAGCGCCGTGACGATGATCGCACGCGCCCCCACGTCATACAGGCGATCCATCAGCTGGTTGACCTGGGCCTTGGGCACCATGACGCGCACGGCCGCCCACTGCTTATCGTGCAACGGGGAGACCGTGGGGCTTTCGAAACCAGGCGTGATGGCGACGGCGGCCGAGACCTTCTCCACGGGGATGTCGAAATCCATCAGCACGTACCGCTGCGCGGTGAGCACGCCCTGCAGACGGCGACCCAGCACGGTCAGACGCCCGTCCTCGGCGTCCAGGCGCGGTGAGCGGATGAGGATCGCCTCGGAATGCAGGATCGGATCGCCGAACACGCGCAGACCGGCGTTGCGCAGCGTGGTGCCCGTCGAGACCACGTCCGCGATCAGATCGGCGACGCCCAGCTGCACGGAAGACTCCACCGCGCCGTCCAGGTGGATGATGTCGGCGTGGATGCCGTGCCCGGTCAGGTAGTCGGAGACCAGCTTGTCATACGAACTCGCCACACGCTTGCCGTCGATGTCCGCCAGCTCGTGGATCGGGGCGTCGTTCGGCGCCGCGAAACGGAACGTGGAGGCACCGAATCCCAGCTGCATGTGCTCGATGGCCTCGGTGCCGGAGTTGAGCAGCAGGTCGCGTCCGGTGATGCCGACGTCGATGGTGCCGCGTCCCACGTACACCGCGATGTCCAGCGGACGCAGGTAGAACAGTTCGATCTCGTTGTCGGGATCCTCGACCACCAACTGGCGCGGATTGCTGCGCAGCCGATACCCCGCCTCGGACAGGATGTTCCACGCGGGTTCCGAGAGCATGCCCTTGTTGGGCACGGCAATTCTGAGCATGTTATCTCCTTCGGCGGCGCGATGGCGCCGTCATGGTCACAGATACTTGTACACGTCGTCGAGCGTGATGCCGCGGTCGATCATCATGACCTGGAGATGGTACAGCAGCTGGCTCATCTCCTCGGCGGTGCGGTCGGCGCCCTCGTATTCGGCGGCGATCCAGGTCTCGCCGGCCTCCTCGACGATCTTCTTGCCGATGAAATGCGTGCCCTTGTCGAGTTCCTCGACGGTCAGGGACCCCTCCGGGCGCGTGGCGGCCTTCTCGCTCAGCTCGGCGAACAGTGATTCAAACGTCTTCATAAGTGATACAGCACCTTTCAGGCCTTGAACGCGGCGGCGGCCTCGTCGCGGATGGCGTCGATCGCCGCGGCGGGGTCCTCGGCCCCGTACACGGCGGAGCCCGCCACCAGCACGTCGGCACCGGCCTCGGCCACGATATGCGCGGTCTTGGGGCTCACGCCACCGTCGACCTGGATCTTCACGTCCAGGCCGCGACGGGTGATCTCGTCACGCAGGCGGCGCACCTTGCCCATCTGGTTGTCCAGGAACTTCTGGCCGCCGAAACCGGGCTCGACGGTCATGATCAGGATCATGTCGAATTCGCCGAGGATGTCGAAGATCGGCTCCACCGGTTCGGCCGGACGCACCGCGAAGCAGGCCTTGCAGCCCATCTCGCGCAGCTGGCGGGCCAGACGCACCGGGGCGTGGGTGGCCCCCATGTGGAAGCTCACCGACGCGGCGCCGAGCTTGGCGTATTCGGGCGCCCAACGGTCCGGGTCCTCGATCATCAGATGCACGTCGACCGGCAGGTCGGTGACCTCGCAGATACGCTTGACGATCGGTTCACCGAGCGTCAGGTTGGGCACGAAATGATGATCCATCACGTCGACGTGAACGAGATCGGCGTTCGCGATCGCCTTGAGGTCACGCTCGAGATTGCAGAAATCAGCGGACAGGATGCTGGGTGCGATTTGAATGCTCATGGTACCTACTCTATCTTTCTTTTGCGACGTTACGACCGAGTTTAGCCGAGTGTCATGCAACATTGTCCGAATGTTCCGTTTCCGCCGACGATTCGGACGGCTCGGACGACGCGGACGACTCCGGTTCGGCCGGTTCGGATGCGTCGGACGCCTCGCCTGACGCCGGATGCCGGGTCTGTTCGCCCTGTTCGGCCTGTTCGGCCTGTTCGGATGCGGTGACCGCGGCCAGGCGCTCCCGCAGCGGTTCGGGGGCGGAGCCGACGCGCTGCACGGCGATGAATGCGATGATGCCGCAGATGAACACCGCGATGGACACCCACACGTTGATCCGCACGCCGAGGAACGTGTGGGCGTAATCGATGCGCAGCGCCTCGATCCAGGTGCGTCCGGCGGTATACCACATCACGTAGATCGTCAGCAGCGAGCCGGCCTTGAGCATGGCCGCCGCCCTGCGTCCGATCCAGATGATGAGGGCCGCTCCGATCAGGTTCCAGATCAGCTCGTAGAGGAACGTCGGGTGGTACAGCGCATCGGATCCGTCGATCTGAAGCCCCCACGGCAGCGTGGTCTGGCCGCCGTAGAGCTCCTGGTTGAACCAGTTGCCCAGACGCCCGATGGCCTGGGCCACCAGCAGCGCCGGGGCCACGGCATCGGCCAGCAGCGCCATCGGGTAGTGCTTGTGCCGGCACCAGCCCCAGGCGGCCAACGCGCCGAACAGGATGCCGCCCCAGATGCCCAGGCCGCCGTTCCAGATGCGTATCATCTCCATCGGATCGCCGTCGGGGCCGAAGAACCGTTCGGGCGTGGTGACGATGTGGTAGACGCGCGCGCCGACGATACCCGCCAGCACCGAGACGATGGCGATGTCGAGGATCTGGTCGAAGTCGCCGCCGACCCTTTTCCACCGCGCCGTGGTGATGGCCACGGCGGCGATGATGCCCGACAGGATGCACAACGCGTAGAGGTGTATGGTCAACGGGCCGATCTCGAAGGTGGAGATCGACGGCGAAGGTATCGATGCTAGTGTCATAGTCCCCGATAGTAGTACGGAACCGCTCAGCGACGGGCGTTATGCACGCCCTCGGCCAACGATTCGACCTTGGCCGCCAGAGCGGACAGGCCTTCGCGCACATCGCGCGCGGCGCGGCCGGTATCGTCCAGCAGGGTGTGCACCAACGCCGAGCCGACGATCACACCGTCGGCGTAGCGGCCCACGGTGCGCGCCTGCTCGGGGGTCGAGACGCCGATGCCCACGCAGACGTTCCGCGCCCCGGCGCGGCGTGTGCGCTCGACCAGTACCTCGGGGGACGACGAGAGCGTATCCCGCTCCCCCGTGACGCCCATGCGCGAGGCCGCGTAGATGAAGCCCCTCGCGTTGCGCGCGGCGTTCGCCAGACGCTCGTCGCTGGAATCCGGGGACACCAGGAAGATCCGGTCCAGTCCGTGCCGCTGCGAGGCCTCGATCCATTCGCCGGCCTCGTCGGGGATCAGATCCGGCGTGATGATGCCGGCGCCGCCGGCGTTCGCCAGATCGTGCGCGAACCGTTCCACCCCGTAATGGAAGACCACGTTCCAGTAGCTCATGATCAGCGGCACGCCGCCGGCGTTCGCCACGGTTTCCACCGCACGGAACACGCCGGCCATGCGCTCGCCGTTGTCCAACGCCACCTGCGAGGCGGCCTGGATGACCGGGCCGTCCATCACCGGATCGGTGTAGGGCAGGCCGATCTCCACCGCGTCGACGCCATGCATGACCATCGTGCGCAGCGCGTCATGGGTGGTTTCGGAATCCGGGAACCCGTACGGCATATAGCCGATGAAGGCGGGACGGTCCTGCGCGCGGAACGCGTCGAACATGGCCTCGCTGGGGCTGGGGCGGCGGCTGAGGCCCAACGGCTGTGGAGCGGTGGTCCGTGCTGTTGTCTGAGTCATCATGTTCACCTCTGTCTCACTCGCTGACGGCGTTGCCGTGCGCGCCGTTGGCGTCCAGCGCCTTGCTCTGTTCATCGGTCAGGTAGCCGAACCAGCGTCCGGCCGTGGCCACGTCCTTGTCCCCGCGTCCGGAGAGGTTCACGATCATCACCGGCTCGTCGATCCCCCGCGCCTTGAGGTCGGCGGCCGCCTTGTAGGCGCCGGCCACGGCGTGGGAACTTTCGATGGCGGGGATGATGCCTTCGGTTTCGCACAGGTCCTTGAAGGCGTTCATGGCCTCGTCGTCGGTGGCGTAGTCGTAGGTCACGCGGCCGATCTCCTTGAGCCATGCGTGTTCGGGGCCCACCGAGGCGTAGTCCAATCCGGCGGAGATGGAGTAGGTGTCCAGGGTCTGGCCTTCCTCGTTCTCCAGCAGATAGGACTTGGCCCCCTGGAACAGGCCGATCTGCCCTGTGCCCGGAGCGAAGCGTATGGCGTGCTCGCCGGATTCGGGGCCGTGGCCGCCGGCCTCGTAGCCGTACAGACGCACGCGCTCGTCGTCCAGGAAGGCGTTCATGATGCCGATGGCGTTGGAGCCGCCGCCCACGCAGGCGCAGATGGCGTCCGGGTGGTCGATGCCGTACTCGCTGCGCAGCTGCTCCTTGGCCTCCTCGCCGATGATCTTCTGGAAATCGCGGACGATGGTCGGGAACGGGTGCGGTCCGGCCACGGTACCGAGCAGGTAGTGGGTGGTCTCCACGTTGGTGACCCAGTCGCGCAGCGCCTCGTTGATGGCGTCCTTGAGGATGCGGGAGCCGAGCTTGACCTCCACCACCTCGGCGCCGAGCAGTCTCATGCGGGCCACGTTCAACGCCTGGCGGCGGGCGTCCACCTCACCCATGTAGACACGGCACTTGAGCCCGAGCAACGCGCAGACCGTGGCCGTGGCCACACCGTGCTGGCCGGCGCCGGTCTCCGCGATCACGCGGGTCTTGCCCATGCGCTTGACCAGCAGGGCCTGGCCGAGTGCGTTGTTGATCTTGTGGGCGCCGGTATGGTTCAGATCCTCGCGCTTGAGGAACACGCGCGCGTTGATGCCGACGCATTCGTTGAGCCGCCGCGCGAACCGCGGCACCTCGGTCAGCGGCGAGGGCCGTCCGACGTACAGCCGGTTGAGGCGGTCGAACTCCTCGCGGAACGCGGGATCGGCCTTGGCCTCGTCGTATACCTGTTCGAGTTCGGTCAACGCGTGGATCAGGGCCTCGGGCACGAAGCGGCCGCCGAACCGGCCGAAATACGGGCCGTTATGTTCCGCCAGCGGACGGCGTTCCGACACCTTCACACGCCTGCCGGCCTCCACCAGCCGCTCGACGGCCAGAGCATGACGTTCGGCGGTGGCCACGCCCTCGCCCACCAGCACGGCGTCCGCACCGGCGCGGGCGTAGTCCTCCAGCTCCACCGGGCCGAACACGCCGGATTCCGCCACCTTGATGACGTCCGGCGGCAGCGCCGCGGCCAGTTCCCGGTAGTTGCCCACGTTGACGGACAGGTCCTTGAGATTGCGCGCGTTGATGCCGATGACGGCGGCGCCCGCCTGCACCGCGCGTTCGATCTCCTCGGCGGTGTGGGTCTCCACCAGCGCCGTCATGCCGAGTTCGTGGGTCAGGTCCAGGAGCTCGCACAGCGTGGCATCATCCAGAGCCGCCACGATCAGCAGCACGATATCAGCGCCATGAGCCCGCGCCTCCCAGATCTGATACGGGGTGGTGATGAAGTCCTTGCGCAGCACGGGGATATGAACGGCGGCACGCACGCGGTCGAGGTCGTCCAGCGAACCGAGGAACCGGCGCCCTTCGGTCAGCACCGAGATGGCCGCCGCTCCTCCGCGCTCGTATTCGGCGGCCAACGCCGCGGGATCGGGGATATCGGCCAGATGCCCCTTGGACGGCGAGGCGCGTTTGATCTCGGCGATGATGGGCACGGCATCGGCATGACGAAGCCATCGGCGGGCGTCCAGCGGAGCGGGGGCCGCGGCCGCGGCCTGCTTCACTGCGTCCAATGGGATGGCCTGTTCGCGGGTACGCTGATCCTGCAGTGCACCCGCCACCAATTCGTCAAGTACCGACATGGGTTCTCCTTGGTTGTGTGGTTGGGTACCGCACACTGTAGCGAACCCGTGTGTTGAAACCACCCCACCGTCTTGCTATGCGGCTACGGGAAAGCCCTGACAGGCCGGTTATCTCATATGGTGAGACCGCCGGTGCGGTCCGTCAGCATTCGCCATCCGTCATCCCGTCCGCGGAATCCAGTTCCTCCGGACGCACGCCCACCACCACGGGCAGCCTGCCGCCTTCGTCGAAGCAGGAACGCTTGCCGGTGTGGCAGGCCGCGCCCACCTGGTCGACCTGCACCAGCAGCGCGTCGCCATCGCAGTCCAACGCCACCGACTTCACATACTGCACATGCCCGGAGGTATCGCCCTTGCGCCAGTACTCCTGGCGGGAGCGGGACCAGAAGGTCACGCGCCCCGAGGTCAGCGTGCGGCGCAGCGCCTCGTCGTCCATGTAGCCGACCATCAGCACCTCATGGGTGTCGTACTGCTGGATGACGGCCGCGACCAGCCCCTTGTCGTCGTGCTTGAGCCGCTGTGCGATGCGCGGATCCAATGTGACGTCGTTATCGTACCGTTCGGTGGGATGCATCTGAGATCTCCTCGATTCCTGTCGTATCGGTCAGCGGACGGTGTATCCGGCGGCCCGCAGCGCTTCCTTCACGTCGCCGATCGTCATCTTGCCGTAGTGGAACACGGAGGCGGCCAGCACGGCGTCGGCCCCGGCCTCCACGGCCGGCGGGAAATCCTCCACCTTGCCCGCACCGCCGGAGGCGATGATCGGGATCGAGACCTCCCGGCGGACGGCGCGGATCATCTCCAGGTCGAACCCGTTCTCGGTGCCGTCGGCGTCCATCGAGTTGAGCAGGATCTCCCCCGCGCCCAGCTCCTCGGCCCTCTTGACCCACCAGATCGCGTCGATGCCGGTGGACTTGCGGCCGCCCATCGTGGTGACCTCGAAACCGGATTGCGTATGCCGCTCCCCCCGTTCACGGCGCGCGTCCACGGACAGCACCAGCACCTGGCTGCCGAAGCGGTCCGCGATGCGTTCGATCAAGCCGGGGTCGTTGATCGCCGCGGTGTTGACCCCCACCTTGTCGGCGCCGCACCGCAGCAGACGGTCCACATCCTCCGCGGATCGCACGCCGCCGCCCACCGTCAGCGGGATGAACAGCTCCTCGGCGGTCCGGGTGACGATGTCATACGTGGTCTGGCGGTTCGAGCTGGATGCGGTGACGTCCAGGAACGTCAGCTCGTCGGCACCCTGCCGATAGTATTCGGCCGCCAGTTCCACCGGGTCGCCGGCATCGCGCAGGTTCTCGAAATGCACGCCCTTGACCACGCGTCCGGCATCGACATCCAGGCAGGGGATGACTCGTACGGCCAATGACATCTGTTTCCTCGCTCTCTGTGTGGAACATGCCCGTTGTGGGCCACGCCCGCAACCATGACTGCAGCCATGCGGCGGTATGCCCGCCGGCACACCCAAGGGTAGCCGTTCGGCGGCGGGACGCCGTCGCATGTTCCGTCAGGCGGAATGCGTTCCGCGGCGCCGCGTGGGCCCCGCCGCCGATCGTTTCAGCCCCGGGACCCGGTCTCGCCGCCCGGCTGTTCCTTGGCGGCCAGCTGGCCGCAGGCGCCGTCGATGTCCTGGCCGCGGGTGTCGCGCAGGGTGGCGGTGATGCCGGCGGCGTGCAGGATCTCCAGGAACCGCTGCTCGTCCTCCGGCTTGGACGCCGTCCAGCGCGAGCCTTCGATCGGGTTCAGGGGGATCGGGTTGACATGGGCCCAGTCGTCGCCGTAGTGGTTCAGGCGCTTGGCCAGCAGCCGGGCGTGCTCGGCCTGGTCGTTGATGCCGCGCATCAGCGCGTATTCGATGCTGACGCGCCGCTTGGACGCCAGGAAGTAGTCGTGCGCGGCGTCGAGCACCTGCGTGGTGTTGAACCGTTTGTTCATCGGCACCAGCTCGTCGCGCAGCTCGTCGCTCGGGGCGTGCAGGGAGACGGCGAGCCGGACGGGGATGCCCTCCTCGGCGAGTCTGCGGATGCCGGGCACCACGCCCACCGTGGACACCGTGATGTTGCGCGCGGAGATGCCGAACCCCTCCGGAGGCATCGCGCTGATCTGCCGAACGGCGCTCAGCACGGACCTGTAGTTGCCCATCGGCTCGCCCATGCCCATGAACACGATGTTGCTGAGCCTGCCCGGCCCGCCGGCAATGTCGCCGTCCCGCATGGCCTTGGCCGCCACACGCACCTGTTCGACGATCTCGCCGGCCGACATATTGCGGGTCAGACCGAGTTTGCCGGTGGCGCAGAACGGGCAGCCCATGCCGCAGCCGACCTGGCTGGAGATGCACAGGGTGGTGCGGTTGGGGTACCGCATGAGCACGGATTCGATCAGCGAACCGTCGAACAGACGCCACAACGTCTTGACGGTCATGCCCTCATCCGCCACCTGGCGCGTGACCTCGGTGATCAGGGTCGGAAAGAACGCCGCTGCGGCCTCGTCCCGCTTGGACGCCGGAAAATCGGTGAACTCCGCGGCGTTGACATCGAAATGCCCGTAATAATGGTTGGCCAGCTGCTTGACGCGGAACTTCGGCAGCCCCAGCTCCCCCGCCCTGGCGATGCGCTCCTCGGGCGTCATATCGGCGAAATGGACCGGCGGTTTGCCTCGTCGGGCGTGGTCCTTGGCCAGCACATCCCGGAACGCCCCGGTGGTGCCGCCCGGCGTGATGCCGGTTTCCGGCATGTCCTCCAACTGTGTCATATCCATCCGTCTCCGCTGTTGCTTGCGTATCGCTACCTTACCTATCAATAGCAAAAGCCCCGGAATGATCCGGGGCGATACATCGGGGGGCAGTCTGCTACAGGCCGGCCGCCCATAGCAGGATGGCGATGAACGGCGCGCTGATCAGAATCGAATCGACGCGGTCCATCACGCCGCCGTGGCCCTTGAGCAGATGGCCCATGTCCTTGATGCCGATATCCCGCTTGAGCATGGACGCGCACAGGTCGCCGAAGGTGCCGACCAGACCGACCATGACGCCCATGACGATCGGCACCCACCATCGCGTGGCCCAGGTGGCGCCGTCATACGTGCAGGCGAAGACCGCGAACGCCCCGACCATGGCGAAGAGCATCGAACCGGCCAGCCCTTCGACTGATTTCTTCGGCGAGATACGCGGCGAGAGCTTGTGCTTGCCCAGCCATGCGCCGGCGAACAGGCCGCCGGTATCGCTCAGGGCCGGCAGGAACACCAGCATGATGGCGTGGGCCACCGGATGCCCGCCGAAGGTCAGCGGGATGATCAGGCACCCGGCCAGCAGCGGGATGTACAGCACGGTGAACAGCGACACCGCCACATGGCTGAGCCTGCTGTGGTTGTGTTCCCCCCGTTCGTGGTTGAAGGAGGATTCCAGACGGGCGCCGGCATCGGTATGCGAGAGCTTGTCCGCCACGGCCAGCGACAGGCGGTTGCCGAGGCTGAGCTTCATGGTGGCCGACAGCGCCACCAGCAGCAGCATGCCCATGATGCACAGGGCCAGCGTCATGATGTGGTGCGGCGAGTAATAGGTGGCCAGCAGCGTGGCCGCCGAGCACAGCCACAGCGTCACCACCGGGATGTGCAGGCCGGCGGTGGCGAAGTCGACGCGCAGCTCCCACAGGGCCAGCATCATGAACACCACGATCAGTACGACGAACAGGTCGATCCTGATCAGCAGGCACGCGAGGATGACCACCACCAATGCCGCGGCGGTGGCGATGGCCTGGGGCATATTGCGCCCGGTCCGTTTGTTGATCGAGGCGATGGCCTCCTCGGCTTCCTTCTCACGCTGATCGTGGTGTTCCATACCGTTCCTTCTCCGACGTTCCCGTGTCAGGAGGATCAGACCTCCATGATCTCCCTCTGCTTGCCTTCCAGCAGCGCGTCGATCTCATCGGAAACCTGCTTGGTGACCTTGTCAAGCTCCTTGAGCAGACGATCGCCCTCGTCCTCGCCCATCTCGCCGTCCTTGACGGCCTTGTCGATGCCTTCCTTGGTCTTGCGGCGGATGTTGCGCACCGCCACCTTGCCGTCCTCGGCCTTGGTCTTGGCGAGCTTGACGTATTCCTTGCGGCGGTCCTCGGTCAGCTCCGGCAGCGTGACGCGGATCACGTTGCCGTCACGGTTGGGGCTGACGCCCAGATCCGAATCGCGGATGGCCTTCTCCACGGCGGCGGCCTGCGACTTGTCGAACGGGGTCACGGCCAGCGTGCGCGGTTCGGGCACGCCGATGGAGGCCACGGCCTTCAGCGGCGTCGGGCTGCCGTAGTAGTCGACGGTGATGCCGTTGAGCAGCGCCGGGTTCGCGCGGCCGGTACGGATGCCCGCGAAGTTCTCCTTGGTGGCCTCGACGGACTTCTTCATCTGTTCCTTGGCCTGATCGATAACGGTTGCCATAGTGTTCTCCTTCGATATGAATGGGAAATCTTCGTTGAATGCTGAATCGTCCGCGCTCACTCGACGACGGTGGATTCCGCCGTGGACACCAGCGTGCCGATCTCCTCGCCTAGGAGGGCGCGGGTGACGTTGCCGGCGCCTTCGAGACCGAACACCCGGATGCGCTTCTTGTTGTCACGCGCCATCGACAGGGCCGAGGCGTCCATGACGGCCAGATTGTCGACCAGCGCGCGGTTGTAGCTCAGCGTGGCGAAACGCTTGGCGTTCGGGTCCTTACGCGGATCCGCGGTGTACACGCCGTCGACGCCGTTCTTGCCCATCACCACTTCATCGCAGTGGATCTCCAGCGAACGCTGGATGGACACGGTGTCGGTGGAGAAATACGGCATGCCGGCGCCGGCGCCGAAGATCACCACACGGCCCTTCTCCAGATGGCGGATGGCCTTGAGCGGGATATACGGCTCGGCCACCTGGCCCATCGTGATGGCGGTCTGCACGCGCGTGGCCTGGCCCTCCTGCTCGAGGAAATCCTGCAGGGCCAGGCAGTTCATCACCGTGCCCAGCATGCCCATGTAATCGCCGCGGGAACGGTCGATGCCGGCCTGCTGCAGTTCGGCGCCGCGGAAGAAGTTGCCGCCGCCGACCACGATCGCCACCTGCACGCCCTGCTGCACCGCGGGAACGATCTCCTCGGCGATGCGGCGCACCACCGATGTGTCGATGCCCACCGCGCCGCCGCCGAAAGCCTCGCCGGAAAGTTTGAGAAGCACCCTACGGGGTTTATCGCTGACGTCTCCTGTCATCGGGTATCCTTTCTTGGATTCCGTCGGAAGTTACCGTTATCCCAGCCTATCCGCAAAACGCGACACGTGGGATACCGACACCCGTCAGGCCATATCGCCTTCGAAATCGCCGTCCATGCCGCCGAACCCACCATCGAATCCGGACTGGGCGCCGTCGAAGGAGTCGCCCCCGATGAACTCGCGGGTGGTCATGCCGTTCATCCGGCGGGAGTCGTCCACGGCCCCCTGCATGATCTCGCGCACTCCGAACCCGTCGATGATGTTGATCAGCTTGACCACGCCGTCGCCGGAGGAGCTGTCATGGGTATTCAGCACCAGCGTGGACATGCCGAACAGCCGCTGCAGGAACGTGCGCTCGACCGAGATGTCGACGATGCGGAACAGCTTGATCAGGTTGAACTTCTGGTTGAGCACGCCGGTTTTGATCGACAGCTCCTGGTCGGTCAACGTGTAGACCGTGAACGTGAACGGGGTGCGGCACCAGTTGCGCTTGCGCTGGTTCCACAGGACATTGCCGCTCGCCACCTTGGCCATGGTCGGATCCTTTCTGATCGGGCACGTATCTCCAAAATCCAGCATACTGCGCCGGTGATCGGAACCACGCACACCGGGCAAACGAAAAGGGTCCGTGCCCATACCGGACACGGACCCCGATGCGTATCAGCGTGTCAGCCTACCGGCTCACGCCTCTTCGCCCTTGCCGACCTCGACGCGGGCGAATGCCAGCGCCTGGCCGCCGACCTCCTTGAACAGGTCGCCGACGGACTTGGACGGATCCTTGACGAACGCCTGCTCGAGCAGGACGTTCTCCTTGTAGAAGGCGTTGAGACGGCCCTCGACGATCTTCGGCACGATCTTCTCCGGCTTGCCCTCGGCCAGGGACTTCTCGGTGGCCACGCGGCGCTCGGACTCCACGACCTCGGCCGGGACATCCTCACGGGTGAGCCACTGGGCGCCCATGGCGGAGATCTGCAGGGCGGCCTCGTGGGCCACGGCGGCGCCGGCCTCGTCGGTGGCGATCATGGCCACGATGCTCGGCGGCATCTCGACGGACTTCTTGTGGGCGTAGATCTCCACGTGCGGGCCGGTGATCTTGGCGAACTGGCCGACCTTGACGTGCTCGCCGAACAGGGCGGCGGCCTCCTCGACGGCCTCCTTGACGGTGCCGTTCTCGGCGGCGCCCGCCAGCAGGGCCTCGGCGGAATCGGCATCGGCCTTGACGGCGTAGCCGAGCACCGTGTCGGCGAACTCCACGAACTTCGGGGTCTTGGCCACGAAGTCGGTCTCGGAGTTCAGCTCGACCGCGTAACCGGTCTGGCCGTTCGCGGACTCGACGACGGTGGAGGCGATGGTGCCTTCCTGAGCCTTGCGGCCCTCGCGCTTGCCGGCGGCCTGGATGCCCTTGGCGCGGATGATCTCCTTGGCGCGAGCGACGTCGCCGTCGGCCTCGGTCAGGGCCTTCTTGACGTCCATCATGCCGGCGCCGGTCTCTTCACGCACCTGCTTGATCAGAGCTGCAGTGATTGCTGCCATTGGTTTGTCTCCTCTAAAACTGTTCGATTCACTCCACGATGGGAGGCTGGCACCTCCCATCGTAAGGGAAACTCACTCGGCCTTGGTCTCTTCGCCCTGAGCGTCAGCGGCGGGGGCCTCGGCGGTGTTCTCCTGAGCCAGGAGCTCCTTCTCCCACTCGGCCATCGGCTGCTCGGACTCGCCTTCGGCCTTGGTGGCCTTGCCGGAACGCTCGAGCAGACCGTCGGCCACGGCGTCGGCCATCAGGCTGGTCAGCAGCTCGATGCCGCGGATGGCGTCATCGTTGGCCGGAATCGGGTACTCGACGGCTTCCGGATCGGTGTTGGTGTCGACGATCGCGATGACCGGGATGCCCAGCTTGTGGGCTTCCTCGACGGCCAGCGACTCCTTGTTGATGTCGACGACGAACATGGCGGACGGCGTGCGGTTCATGTTGCGGATACCGCCCAGCTGCTTGGCGAGCTTGTCCTTCTCGCGCTCGAGCAGCAGCAGCTCCTTCTTGGTCAGACCGGAGCCGCGCACGTCGCTGAAGTCCATCTCCTCAAGTTCCTTGAGGCGGGCGACACGCTTGGACACGGTCTGGAAGTTGGTCAGCATACCGCCGAGCCAGCGCTCGGAGACATACGGCATGTTCACGCGGGTCGCCTGCTTGGCCACGGCCTCCTGGGCCTGCTTCTTGGTGCCGACGAACAGCACGGTGCCGTTGTGAGCGACGGTCTGCTTGATGAAATCGTACGCAGTGTCGATCATGTCGAGCGACTTGAACAGGTTGATGATATGGATGCCGTTGCGCTGGGTGAGGATGTACTGCTTCATCTTCGGGTTCCAGCGGCGGGTCTGATGGCCGAAGTGCAGGCCGGCCTTGAGCATTTCGCTCATCGTGATCTGAGCCATGATATGACTACCTTTCATTGTCGGTTCTTGCCTGGCCATGCGCACCTGCGTGCAATCCCCGAGGGGACCGACCGACACAGGCCGTCGCGGACATGGCGCGAATTGGTGTGCGCCGGTAGACGATATTGGGTGGCTCGTCCCGCCTGCGACCGCGGGACTCGCCAGATGGCGCACGAGGCTCGATAATAACACAACGCCCCGCCATCCGATGGATGGCGGGGTCGCGCCTAACGGCTGCCGCGCATCATGCGCAAGGCCTTGCGGCGCTCCTCCTTCTCCAGCCGGTCGATATAGACGTGTCCGTCCAGATGATCGCATTCATGCTGGAGCATGCGCCCCATGATACCGGTGCCTTCCAGCACGACGGTCTTGCCGTCCAGGTCGATGCCGCGGACGCGGGCGTAGTCGGCCCGCTTGGTGCCGTACCACAGACCGGGCAGCGACAGGCACCCCTCATCGCCGTATTGTTCCCCGCGGGTCTCCTCAAGCACCGGGTTGAGCACATACCCGATCTTGCCATCGATGTTGTACGAGAAGGCGCGCAGGTTCACACCGATCTGGTTGGCCGACAGGCCCGCCCTGCCGGGGTTGTCCACCGTGTCCAGCAGATCCTGCACCAGACGGCGCACAGCCGGTGTGATCGTCCCGATCGGATCGCACGGCGTGCGCAGGACGGGATCGGGTACCACGCGAATCTCACGAATCGCCACGATATTCCTCTTTTCTGCATTGACCGGTATGCCCGGTGTCAGTCGTTATCCTGCATGACGGCGTCGGCCCCGTCATCGTGCACGGACGGCTCGTCCGTGTCGGGCTGTCCGTCCTCCGGCTGCTGACGCCGAATCTTCTCGGACACGCTAGCAAGCGAATCTGACATATTCGTCTTGGCCTGGTCGATGGCCTGGCGCATCTTCGGGCTCATGGTCTCGGAGGCCTGGCGAACGCTTTCCGAGGCCTGGCGAACCGTTTCGGTGGTCCTGTCCAGGATGCGCACCGTGGCGGGCAGCGAGCGGACGGGGTTCTTCGGCGCGTACAGCACGTCCTCGATCAGATCCGCGTACCGCTGCAGCACCTTGGGACGCACCACCTTCATGCTCGGCGTCAGTGTGCCCTCCGCCTGGTTGAAGTCGTGGTCCAGAATCACGAACTTGCGCACCGACTCGGCGCGGGAGACATTGGCGTTGGCGTGGTCCACGAACTGCTGGATATAGGCGCGCACCGCATCGTTGCGCACGATCTGCTCATGGTCCATCGCCGTATCCAGCCCCTGCCCCTGCAGCCAGCTGGCCAGCATCTCGTCGTCCAGCGCGATCAACGCGGCGACGAAGGGCTTGTTGTCCCCGACGATGACGGTATGTGCCACGATCGGGCAGGTGTTGATGATGTCCTCCATCGGCGCGGGGCTGATGTTCTTGCCGCCCGCCGTGATGATGATGTCCTTCTTGCGTCCGGTGATGTAGAGGAAGCCGTCATCGTCGATGCGGCCCAGGTCGCCGCTGTGCAGCCAGCCGTCCTCCTCAAGCACCTCGGCGGTGAGCTCGGGCTGCTTGTAGTAGCCGAGGAACACGTTCGGCCCCTTGATCATCACCTCGTCGTCATCGGCGAGCTTCAGCGCGATGCCGGGACCGGGCTTGCCGGCCGAGCCGACACGGTTCGCATCCTCGAAATTGACCACGCAGGGCGCCGCCGTCTCGGTCATGCCATAGCCCTGGATGAAGGTGATGCCGTCCATGCCGTTGAAGAAATGCGCCAGGTCGGCGTTCATCGGGGCGCCGCCGCACGCCAGGTACTTGAGGTTGGGTCCCAGCGCCGATCGCACCGAGGCGCCGACGACCTTCATGTAGAACGCATGCTGCAGCCGTTCGGCCACGGGATGCGGCCTGCCGGCCATCTCGTCCTTGGACCATTGGGTGAAATGGGCCACGGCCTTGGCGAAGATCCGTCCGCGGATACCAGCACCGGCCTTCTGCGAGGCGGCGTTGTAGACCTTCTCGAACACGCGCGGCACCCCCAGCAGATAGGTGGGCTTGAATCCCCTCAGATCGGCCAGCAGATGGTCGGCGTTGGGGATGTAGCCCACCACGCCGTTCGCGCCGATCGCCACGTACTGGATGTACCGGGCGAAGCAATGCGCCAGCGGCAGGAACAGCAGCAGGCGGCTGGGCTGGAACAGCATCTCGTCCAGCACGTCGTATCCCGCATACACGATGTGGGTGAAGTTCCGGTGCGAGAGCATGGCGCCCTTCGGACGCCCCGTGGAACCGGACGTGTACACGATGGTGGCCAGATCGTCGGCCTTGACGCGGGCGATGGCCTCGTCCAGCTCGGCATCGCTGACCGCCCCGCCGAAATCGACGACCGCGTCCACGCCGGCCGCGCGGAAGTTGAACACGTATCCGAACCCTTCACGACCGCCGCACAGATCCTCCAGGATGTGTGCGTGCGCGTCGTCCCCGGCGAACGCAATCACCGGATCGACATCATTGACGATGTTCTCGGCCTGCCTGGCGGAATCCGTCTCATAGATCGGCACACTGACCGCGCCGATGGCCGCGCAGGCGAAATCGACGACGCCCCAGTCGTAGCAGGTCGGCGAATAGATGACGACCATGCTGCCCGGGCGCACGTCCAACGCCATCAGTCCCTTGGCCACGGCGCGCACACGCTCCAGCATCTGCGCGGCGGTGACGTCATGCCATCGACGGGTGGTCTCGTCCTGCCATTGGGCGACGACGTCCTCGGCGTCGCGGGCCGCGCGTAATGCGAGCAGCGAGTAGATGGTGTCCTGTTCGGTGGTTTCACGGATGGGGTCCACGGCATATTCACGCAACATGACTCTCATCTTAGTGCCGGCGCACGGCGGTGCCGAATCGGCACGCCGCCGGCCGCTCAGCCCACATCGGCCAGCGTGCACATCCATCGGCTACCCACACGCTTGAACACCAGGTTCGCCCAGTAGTGGGTGCGTCCGATGGTCAGATGAGCGGTCAACTCCAGCGTGACGGGACTGACGAACATGCCGAGGATCTGGTGGGGCACCACCGGCAGGAAGCAGAATTGCTCCCTGAGCTCCCGGTGATTCTGCAGATGGTTCTCCAGCAAGTGGGACATCGTTTCCAGTTTGGTCAGACAGTTCGCCGTCAGGTTGCGCTGCAGCATCGACGGAGCCAGCCGCCCACGCATGACGTCGGTGCACCGGCATGCCAGCCAGCAGGAGGACAGGGCCAGCGACCGGCTGTCCTCGGGGGTGATGTAATCCTCGAAGCACCGGACGATATGATACGGCACCGGCTGTTTGGACAGTTCGATCTGAATGAATCCGTCATCGCTGGGCAACCCCTGCGCCGTTCGACGTTGAACATCCCCTTGCATGGTAACCCCCTTTGGTCAATGGCCGTCCCCGCATCCCTCTGACACGGAGCGATGGGCCGTTACCATCCCACAACAGCACAAAACAATTCGCCCCGCAACCGTGCGGGGCGAAAATGTGGATAAGTGGACAACGGCCGGTCAGACGCCCCTATGGGCGTTCACCGCCACGCCGCAGCGCTGGAAGCTCTTCAGGTCCACATAACCCGTTGAGGCCATGGCCCGGCGCAACGCACCGATGAAGTTAGTGGTGCCGTCCGCCTGATGGCTGGGACCGTACAGGATCTCCTCCAGGGTGCCGACGGTGCCCACATTCGTGCGGTAGCCGCGGGGCAGCGTCTGGTGACGCGCCTCGGCGCCCCAGTGCATGCCCTTGCCCGGCGCCTCGGTGGCGCGGGCCAGCGGAGCTCCCAGCATGACGGCGTCGGCGCCCAGCGCGAACGCCTTGACGAAACTGCCCGACGTGCCCATGCCGCCATCGGCGATCACCTGCACGTACCGTCCGCCGGACTCGTCCATGTAATCGCGGCGAGCCTCGGCCACGTCCGCGATGGCCGTGGCCATCGGGGCCTCCACGCCGATCGTCGCACGCGTGGCGGAAACGGCGCCGCCGCCGAACCCGACCAGCACGCCGGCCGCACCGGTGCGCATCAGGTGCAGGGCCGCCGTATAGTTGGCCGCGCCGCCGACGATGACCGGCACGTCCAGGTCATAGATGAACCGCTTGAGGTTCAACGGCTCGTGCGTGTTCGACACGTGCTCGGCGGAGACCACTGTGCCGCGGATGACGAACAGATCGACGCCGGCGTCCACCACGGTGGAGTAGAACTGCTGCGTGCGCTGGGGCGACAAGGCGCCGGCGACCGTGACACCGGCGTCACGGATCTCATGCAGACGCATGGTGATCAGCTCGGGCTTGATCGGCTCGGCGTATGCGCGCTGGATGGCGCTGGTCGCCTCGTCGGCGGGCAATGCCGCGATCCGGTCGAAAACCGGCTGCGGATCCTCGTACCTGGTCCACAGGCCTTCGAGATCCAGCACACCCAGACCGCCGAGCTTGCCCATGGCGATGGCCGTTGCGGGGCTGGTCACCGAATCCATCGGCGCCGCGATGACCGGAACATCGAACTCGTAGGCATCCACCTGCCATGCGGTTGACACATCACCCGAATCACGGGTACGGCGCGACGGGACGATCGAGATGTCGTCGAGCGAATAGGCAAGACGCCCCTTCTTGCCCAAGCCGATTTCAATTTCCTGAGACATACCTTCAAGGCTAATGCTCAGGTGGGACTCGGTGTCAACATCGTGGACAAACCCGACGCGCATCGCCGGCTTGCGATATGACTGGAACCATCGCCACGCACCGTATGAGGAGGAACCATGGCCAAAATCAAGGTCGCAGGCAAGGTCGTCGAACTCGACGGCGACGAAATGACCCGCGTGATCTGGAAGGATATCAAGGACCGTCTGATCCTGCCGTATCTCGACATCGACCTGGAATACTACGATCTGGGCATCGAGAACCGCGACGCCACCGACGACCAGGTGACCATCGACGCGGCGCAGGCCATCAAGCGCGAACATGTCGGCGTCAAATGCGCCACGATCACCCCCGACGAGGCACGCGTCGAGGAATTCGGCCTCAAGCGCATGTGGAAGTCGCCCAACGGCACGATCCGCAACATCCTGGGCGGCACGATCTTCCGCGAGCCGATCGTCATCTCGAACATCCCCCGTCTGGTTCCCGGGTGGACCAAGCCGATCGTGGTGGCACGCCATGCGTTCGGCGACCAGTACAAGGCCACCGATTTCAAGGTTCCCGGGCCGGGGCGGCTCACCGTCACCTTCACGCCCGAGGACGGCTCCGAACCCATCGAGCATGTGGTGTTCGACTACCCCGGTTCCGGCGTGGCCCAGGTGCAGTACAACCTGGACGATTCCATCCGCGGTTTCGCCCGCGCCTGCTTCAACTACGGTCTGATGCGCGGATACCCGGTGTATCTGTCGACGAAGAACACGATCCTCAAAGCCTACGACGGCCGGTTCAAGGATCTGTTCGCCGAGGTGTTCGACACCGAATACCGGCAGCGGTTCGAACAGGCCGGTCTGACCTACGAGCACCGCCTGATCGACGATATGGTGGCCAGCTCGCTGAAATGGCATGGCGGGTACGTGTGGGCATGCAAGAACTACGACGGCGACGTGCAGTCCGACACCGTGGCCCAGGGATTCGGCTCGCTGGGGCTGATGACCTCGGTGCTGATGACCCCGGACGGCCAGACGGTCGAGGCCGAGGCCGCGCACGGCACCGTGACGCGCCACTACCGCCGTTGGCAGCAGGGCGAGAAGACCTCCACCAACCCGATCGCCTCGATCTACGCCTGGACCGGTGGCCTCAAGCACCGCGCCAAGCTCGATGGCACGCCCGAGGTCGAGTACTTCGCCAAGACGCTGGAACAGGTCATCATCTCAACGGTGGAATCCGGCCGCATGACCAAGGATCTGGCCATGCTCATCGGCCCCGACCAGCCGTGGCTGGACACCGACGGGTTCATGGATGCGCTGGATGAGGAGCTCGCCAAGGCATTGCACGGCTGACACGGCAGCCGCTCGACGCCCGTCGCCCGGATTGCGCGGTTTTTCGCCGGCATCCGGGCGTTGGTGTATCGCGCCTACTAGAATCGTGGTGCAGTAGTGGTAACACGGCAAAGTTGAGGTAACGATGCAACGCAGGCAGGTCTTCGTCCGGCTGGCGGCGGCTGCAGCCGTCCTTTCGTTGGCGGTGCCGCTCTCCGGCTGCACCGCACGGCAGGAGGAGCCCGAGCCCTCCGATCCGCAGGCGCACGAGGCGGGCACGGTGGCCATCTTCACACCGACCGACGGCCTGACCATTTCACAGCACACACCGTTGAACAAATGGCAGGCGTTGACGCCCGAGCTCGAACAGGCCTTGCAGGAGCAAGGCTTCTCCCGGGACGACGTTCACGTCCACACCTCGGACGGATTGGCACGGCAGAGCCGGGACATCCAGGATTATGTGGTCGAGGCGCTCACCCCAGACGAGGACGACCCCCAACCCGACGAGATCACGCTGGTTGTGGCCCCCGCGGTGGAGGCGGGCGACGCCACCCGCCAATACGGCGACTACGTGACCGAGCATATCGACTGGAGCGCCGACGACATCGACTCACAGGACGAGGAGACCTCCGAGGACGACCGGAAGGCCGAACAGGACGCGCAACGACTGGTGACGGCGCTGGATCTGGCCAAGGAAGCGGGCATGCGCGTGGTGCTGATGGCCAGTACGATCACCGGATTCACCCCGGACGCCTACGTGCAGATGTCCGATGCGGAACGAATCGGCGCCATTCAAGCGCAGAATATCGTGGACAAGCTCAAGTTGGACACCACCAGCGTGGAGAACCCCAAATACGTCGAGGTGATGCTCCCCCGCAACACGGTATCCGAGGATACCTCCGACACCGACGAGAGCGAACAGGAGACCGACGACTTCGCCGCGGCGGCGTTCCGCGGCGCGTGGAACGTGCTCGCGCCGTATTTCCAGGACGGACGCGCGTTGAGTCCCTCCGGTCTGCTGACCGCCGAGACCACCGCCGACGATTGGCGTTCTGTGGCGTTCGACGCCTCCGACGAGGACGCGATCGCATCCGAACTGACCCAACGGCTGCGCATGGACGATGCCGATGCCAGGCACACGCGCGTCGACGGCATCATCGCCATGAACGATTACGTGGCCTCCTCGGTGATCGGCCAGCTGTCATCACTGGGCTACGTCGGCACGTCGGCCGACATCAACCCCTCCATCTCGATCTCGGGCATTGTCGGGAACATCGCCGGACGCAAGGACCTGGTCAAGCAACCGGTCCCGGATCCGATCAAGGCGCCGGAGGAATCGGACGATAACGCCGACGGAGATATCGACGACGACATCGAACGCATGAATTCCCGCTGGCCGATCGTCACCGGATATGGGGCGTATCTCGACATCATCCCCCGCATCGTCGACGGCCAGCAGTGGATGACCGCGCTGGAGGACCGTGTGGCCATCAGCGATGATGTGGCCCAAATCTGCGCGCGCCTGGACGCCGACAAGCCGCTGGATGACCTGGAAGGCATCAGCACCACGGACATCAACGGCTCCAAGGTGCCCACGCTGACCGAACCGCTGGTGGCGGTAAGCGCCAGCAATCTCAAGGAAGCGCTGATCGACCCCGGATACATCACGCTTGCGGACGCGGGGTTGTAACGAAACCGCGCCCGGTCATCCGCGACCCATCCGAGATATCCGAGTCATCGGAACCACCGCGAACGACGATCGGGGAGAGACCTGTGCGGGTCTCTCCCCGATTATCGTTGTCGCTTCGCGTTTCGTGGATTCAGCGCTTCGCCGGGGCGTAGATCACGGTGTCGATGAGATCGCGATAGTGCTCGGTGACCGCCTGGCGACGGGCCTTCATGCTCGGGGTCATCAGACCGTTCGCCTCGGTGAACTCATCCGGCACGATCTCGAACTTGCGGATCGACTCGGCGCGCGAGACCAATTCGTTCGCCACGTTGACGGCGCGTTCCACTTCGGCGCGAACGATCGGATTGCGGGCGGCCGTCTGCAGATCGGGCATGGGCTCGGCACCCTGGGAGGTCAGCCACAGGTTCGTCTCCCCCAGATCCAACGTGATGATAGCGGCGATGAACGGTTTGCGATCGCCCACCACCACGCACTGGCCGACCACCGGGGACGTCATCACCGACGCCTCCATGGCGCCGGGGGACACGTTCTTGCCGCCGGCGGTGATGATCAGGTCCTTCTTGCGCCCGGTCAGGGTGACGAACCCCTCGTCGTCGATCGAACCGAGGTCCCCGGTGTGCAGCCATCCGTCGACGATCTGCTGCTCGGTGATCTCGGGGTTGTTGTGGTACCCCTTGCACACCGCCGGACTCTTGATGCACAATTCGCCGTTCTCGTCGATGCCCATCGTCACGCCTTCCAGCGGCAGGCCGATGGTGCCGATCTTGTAGCCGACCGTCGGGTTCACGCTGGACGGTGCGCAGGTTTCCGTCATGCCGTACCCTTCGAGCAGCGGCAGGCCCACGCCGTTGAAGAAGTGCGCGATCGACACGTCCAACGGGGCGCCGCCGGAGACCGCGTATTCCACGCTGCCGCCGAACACCTCCATGATGGTGGAGTACACGAGCTTGTTGTACACGGCGTGCTTGATGTTCAACGCCGCCGGAATGCCGTCGCCCGACTGCTGGGCCTTGGACCATTCACGGGCTACCACCGCGGCGTCGGCGAAGATGCGCCCCTTGAGCCCGCGTCCGGCCTTCTGCGAGGCGGCATTGTAGATCTTCTCGAAGATGCGCGGCACGGCCAGGATGAAGGTGGGCTTGAACGCGCTGAAATCGGCGAGGATCGTCTTCAGGTTGCTGGACAGGCCCAGCGTGACGTTGCCGGCGAAGCAGAAGAACTGCATATACCGGGCGAACACGTGCGCCAACGGCAGGAACAGCAGCAGGCGGCGATTCGGCTTCATGGCGATGTCGGGCATGGACTGCACGCCCGAATACGTGATGAACACAAAGCTGCCATGGGTCAATTCAATCCCCTTGGGCACCCCCGTGGACCCGGAGGTATAGACGATGGTGGCCAGATCATCGCCGCCGACGGCGCGCTCACGCTCATAGAACTCGGCATCGCTGACGCCGCGGCCATACTCCCGCAGCGTTTCGATGGCGCCGCGGTCGATCACGTAGACGTCGCCCAGATCGGGGCAATGCTCGCGCACGGATTCGATCTTGTCCCGCTGGGCATCGTTTTCGGCGAACGCCATCCGCACCTGCGAATCGTTGAAGATCATCTCCACCTGAGCCGGCGAATTGGTTTCGTACACCGGCACGGTCAAGGCGCCGATGGACATGATGGCCATATCCAACGCCGTCCACTGCCAGCACGTGTGCGCGATCACGGAGACGCAGTCCCCGGGCATGATGCCGCGGGCGATCAGCCCCTTGCCCAGCGAGACCACCAGATCCTTGAACTCCGCGGCGGTGAAGGACCGCCATTGGCCCTGCTCGTCCTTGTATTCAACCAACGAATCCTGCGGGGCGCGCCGCACGCGCTCCTCGAGGATGGAGAACAGGTTGACGTTGGTGTCGATCGGCTCCTGCAACGGCCGTGTGTATTCCTTGTCCATGTCGCTCCCTGACGATGAAACCCTGACAGTTGGATTGTACTATGGCGCGACCCCATAACCTACGTTTCCGTAACCGGCTTGAGCACGATTTTGCGTGTCTCGGCCTGTCCCACGGGGTCCAGGTACCGACCATCGCCGCCCCTCACGCCCCAATGCACGCAGGATTCGCCGCAGTGGTCGGATTCGCCGGCAACAGTCGCGAACCGGTCGCCTCGACCGATTCGGCTGCCCGCCGGCAGTGCGGTTTGGGCGGGTTCGAACGTTGACGTCAGCCGCCCGTGCCGGATCGTGACTACCGATTTGCCCGCCACCGTGCCGGAGAATGCGATGATGCCATCCGCCGGGGCAAGCAGGTCGCCTCCCAGCTCCACGGCCAGATCCACGCCGCGATGCCCGGGATCCCACGGCTGCGGCGGCGGATCGAACGCACCCACCACATGGGCGTCGGCCACCGGCCATGCCATCGAGGCCCTGCAACCCCTCACATCAGCCACGGCGGCCGACGCCACCGTGGCACTCCGACGCGGAATCGCCACCACCATGCACAGGCAGAGTGCGAGTCCCGCGCCGATGCAGGCCATGGCCGCACCCCGCCGCATATGCTCCCGTCGCCGCTGCTCCCGGTATCGTCTGCGCCGCAGCCGATTCGCGTACCCGTCGTCCATCATTCCCCCATTCCGTCCGTCTCCCCCGATCACCAGTGTCGCAGCCACGCCGGGTTCAAGTCCAGCCGTTCCCGGCAATGTGGTCGAACGCCGTCAGGTTATCCACCGCAATACGGCACCCCGCCCCGTTGCGACACGCCGAAGTTGCACTCGTGTCATTTACGGCTATTCTTATCTTCTTGTGCGCGGCAGTTCGCCGGGCGCGGAACATTCCTGCGTAGCTCAGTTGGCAGAGCATCCGACTGTTAATCGGACGGTCGCTGGTTCAAGCCCAGCCGCAGGAGCCACAACGGAAAAGCCCCTGGACTCCAGGGGCTTTTCCCATATTGCGGCCACGGCATGCGACCGCGACGCGTCATCAATCACTCATGCACGGTGAACACATAGCAGACCGTACCTTCGGCGAACTCAGCATCCACCACGTATCGATACCCCGGTTCTACGGTCAGTACCGCCTTGGCACCATCCAGTGCGACGTCCACCGGTTCCCCGGAAAGCGAGTCCCCGTCGATGTTCTGATAGCCTCCCGCTGAGGATGCCGCCTGTTCGATGGCTTGTTCGCCCCAGCGCGTGACAGTCAGCGCCGTGGCCGTTCTGTCGAACACAATCGTGACGTCCAACGGCTGGTCGACACGAACATCAGGCAAATCGGCCGGATCGATCTGGACGGGATGCGCCGCATCGGCGATAACCTGTGTCGGCTCGCCGTTCTCCTCATACGTCCATGTGTATCCGTTGTCCTGCAGCATAAGCGTCACACTTGCCAAATCGGTGACATACTCCAGATTGGCGGATGCCTGCTGCGACGGATCCATCGATATGGACAGTTCAGCGATCAGATCGGCGTATTCCTCGGCATCCGCGGAGGAACCCTCTTTGATGACCTCGATGGTTTCAATACCCGGATATTGTCCCGGATAGCTCTGCATCATGATGCCGTTACCGACGACACGCACCACGTTCCCCACCTGCAAATCATCGACGGTGAGAGTCTGGCCGTCCAATCCGATAATGTCGGCCTCATCGATGGCCGTCGGCACAAACGGCGAACCGGAACGATTGTCTACCAGCAGCAGACTGCCGTCATGCAAACGAACAACCATCGCCTCCATGTCCGTCTCTGCGGACCGCCCGGTAGTCGTCATCGCCGTAGCCCCTTTCGTCGACTCAGCTTCGGGCGATTGTCCACATCCGGCAGGAATCATGCACAACATTGCGCAACACAGCAGCAAAACCGCCATTCTGCCCATTGGACGTCCCATAGGGCGCCTCCCATCATCTGCCGACCATAGGTCAGTCGGATCCTATCCCCATAGTACAGGACATCCGACAACCGTCGGCAGTCCGAACGCGACGACGGCGACATGCCGTAATTTGCCTTCCAAAGAAAAAGGAATATACTTTTTTTCTTGTGCGCGGCAGTTTGCCAGGCATGCAACATTCCTGCGTAGCTCAGTTGGCAGAGCATCCGACTGTTAATCGGACGGTCGCTGGTTCAAGCCCAGCCGCAGGAGCCACAACGAAAGGCCATCTCCTCGGAGATGGCCTTTCGCATATCCCAGCCAGCCGCCGGGACGTTCGCTCACATGCAGACGCGGTCCAGTGGCATGGCCGAATCAATCGGGAAATCAGGCGATGATGGAGCCACACCGGCCTCCACCAGATTCACGCCCAACATGGCGACCATCGCACCGTTGTCAGTGCAGAGTCTAAGCTCCGGCACACGCACCTCAACGCCATGTTCAGCGCCGACTTCCAGCAGCTTGGCGCGCAGCTGGGAGTTGGCGGAGAACCCGCCGCCCACAATCAGCGTATGCGAACCGTACTGTTCGCAGCCGCGCATCGCCTTCCTTGCCAATACAGTGGCCACCGAATCCGCCAAGGACGCGCACACGTCATCCACCGGGATATCCATGCCCCGATCCTGCCGTTCCTCAATCCACCTGGCTACAGCGGTTTTGACGCCGGAGAAGCTGAAATCATACGGGTGTTCACGACCGGCCTTGCCCTGCGTCAATCCCTGCGGCACCGCAATGGCATGGGGGTCGCCTGCCTGCGCGTGCCGGTCGATATGCGGGCCTCCGGGGTACGGGAAGCCTAGCAGGCGGGCCACCTTGTCGAAGCACTCCCCCGCCGCGTCGTCCAGCGTGGTGCCGACCACGTCGATATGCCGCGCCACATCCTCCACATGAAGCAGCGAGGTATGCCCGCCGGAGACGATCAGCGCGAGCGTGTCCGGCGGAAACGGACCGAATTGCAGCTGGGTGACGGCGATATGCCCGATGACGTGGTTGATGCCGTAGATGGGCTTGTTCGCCGCCCAGGCCAACGCCTTGGCCCCGGATACGCCCACGGCCAGGCATCCCGCCAGACCGGGGCCGGCGGAGACCGCGATCGCGTCCACATCGCCGATGGTCATGTCGGCGTCGGCCAACGCCTTGGAGACCACGGGCACGAACGCCTCGGCGTGGGCGCGCGAGGCGATCTCGGGGATCACGCCGCCGTAGCGTGCATGTTCGTCCATCGACGAGGCCACCACGTTCGACAGGAGTCGCCGCCCACAGACCACGGCCGCGGCCGTTTCGTCGCAGGTCGACTCGATGCCGAGCACCACCGGTTCACTCATGAGCGTTCTCCTCCTGGTTGCGTTGCGGCGCGGCGGCCGCGCTTTGGAATCCGACCGTCCGCGGGGCGAGGTCGAGCGCCATCGTGTAGGCGTCGACGCCTTCGGGCTGATAGTACCGTTTGCGCAGCCCCATGCGGCGGAATCCATGCCGTTCGTACAGGCGCAGCGCCGGCCCGTTATCCACCCGGACCTCCAGCAGCATGCGCCGGGCCCCCTGGGCGCGAGCCTGGTCGATCAATGCGGCCAGCAGCCGCGTGGCGACGCCCTGCCGCTGACAATCGCGTTCCACGCCGATGGTCATTAGTTCGGCGTCGTCCCCGTCATACCAGAATCCGGCATATCCGTGGATGGCCGTATGGTCGGCATCGTCCACGGCCAGCAGATAGGTACGTGCGGGGGCGTCGAGTTCCTGCCCGACCGCGTCCCGGCTCCATGCCCCGACGCCGAACAGCTCGTGTTCGAGTTCGGCGATGCGTACCACGACGATGCCGCGGTCCACCGTGTTGCATCCGACGATTATCATGCGTTCCGCTCCGCCCCGCCATGGTGCAGCACCTGCTTGAGCGGCCTGGGCACCGACACGTCCGGACGGCGCAGGTACAGCGGATCCACCGTCCGGCCGTGGCCGGCGTCCCGATGCGCCGTGGCGTGCCGTGCGAACAGTGCCAGGCCGTCCGCGCCGAAGTCGAACGGCGTCGCGTCCGCAACCATGCCGACGGCGTCGATGCTTTCCCATGCCGCCGCGTATTTGCCGGCCCCGTGGCCGATGATATCGACCAGGACGCGGCGTTCCGGCCGTGCCTCGCGCAACTGTGCGACGGCGGCGTTCACCCGCTCGGCGATATGGTCGGGGTAGTCGATGTCCATGTCGATCAACGGACGCATTCCGGGCGCTGTGTCCGACGCATCGGCGTACAGCGCGCAGTACAGTTGCCGACGGCGCGCGTCATTGACGGCCAAGGTCAGCCGAATGTCGCCTTCCTGCAGCGGCTGGAATGCCGGTATTCCGACAGGCGCGGCGATCGACGCGTCACGCAGGCGCGCGGCCAACTCGTGCTGCGGGGCGAGGATATCCTGCCCGATCAGCGTGGCGCCAGTGGCGTATGCGATGGTTTTGGCCGCCACGATGCCGGCGCGCAGTCCGGTGAACGGTGCGGGGCCGATGCCGACGACCACCGTGCCGAGATCACGCGGCTGCAGACCGGCTTCGGCGACGGCGCGGGCGATGTTGCTCTGGAGTCGTTCGACATGGGTGCGCGAATCGGCTTCGATGATCGGCTCGCGTCCGACGATGCCGACCGCCGACCCATACGAGGTGTCGATCACCAGTGTGCGCGTCACATCCGCCATGCTGCCTCCTGCCGTTGCCTGTTTGACCATCTCACTGTACAACCCTCCGGCAACGAGGGCCGTGCGGCGATTCGGCTCAGGCGAACGCGCTAACGCGGCAATGCCGTCAGACGGCTGTCCCAGTCGCCTCCGCACGGCGTGATCGTGACGATGCGGGCGCCGTCGCTGGTCGGTGCAACGCCGGAATCGTCGTGCGCGGAGGGCCGGCTGATGTGGATCTCCAGCCGTTCGGGGGCGAGCGCGGCGGCCATCTGCTCGCCCCATTCCATCAGGATGACCGTATGCTCGCCTGGTTCGTCCAGTTCCTCGTCCAGTCCGAGCGATTCCAGTTCGTCCAGCAGTCGGTCGACGCTGTTCTGTCCGGGTGCGTAGGAGGTGCCGCCCAGACGGTAGGCGTCCACGTGGATGAGGTGTGCGGGCGAACCGTCGGCGAAGCGTCCGTCGAGTTCGCGGGCGATGGTGAAGGTCGGGGAGACGATGGGGCCGTCGATGCCCAGGCCACGGCCGAATCCTTGGGCGAACGTGGTTTTGCCCGCGCCGAGCGGTCCGGATAGGAGGATGACGTCGCCGCCTGTGGTGATCGAGGCGACGGCCGCGCCCAGTTCGCGCATGGATTCCGTGGTTGGGGCGGTGATGGTGAGTGGGGTTGTCATGTCAGTGTTCGCGTCCTTTGCTGCCGATGAGGATGATGGCGCGTTCCAAGGCGTAGACCGGGTCTCCCCCGTTGGTTTTGCTCTGTTCGTCCGCCCATGCGAGGGTTTGGATGCATCGGCCGAGCCCGGCGGATGTCCATCCGGACAGTTGTCGCATGGCGATTTTCAGGACGTACGGGTTGGTTTTGGCCTCCGCTTGGGAGATGACGCCGGATTTGACCGCCGAGGCCTTGGCCAGGGTGCGCAGTTTCATGGCCAGCGCGCCGATCAGGGCGATGGGTTCCGTGCCTTGTTCGATGGTGGATCGCATGGCCACGATGGCGTCGGCGGTGCGCCCTTCCAGGGCGCGGTCGGCCACGGCGAATCCGCTGACCTGCGGGTCCGCCGTCAGGTACTGGTTGACGCGTTCGATGCCGATGGGATCGTCGTCGAAGTCGAAGCATAGCTGCCCGCACATGGCGGCCAGTTCGCCGGTGCGCTCGCCCAGGACGGCCACCAGCTGCTGGGCCGCCATGGGGTCCACGCGCCGGTGGCGCCGTTCGAACTGCTGCATGACGAAGTTGATCTTGGCGTCGGCCTTCTTCAGGTCGGGGACCTTCTCCTCCCTGGCGCCCGCCTTGATGATCAGGTCGTGGATGCGTTTGCCTTTGGTCCCGCCCTCGTGCTGGCAGATCACCGGGCTGGCGTTGGCGTCGTTGTTGGATTGTCCGCAGTATGCGGCGATGACGTCGCCCAGTTTCTCATCGGCGTTCTGCAGGTTGCGGACCACCACGATGGCGCGGTCGGCGAGCAGGGAGGGGCTGACCGCCTCGTCGAAGGCGTACCGGTCGGCGTCGGTGGCGTCCAGTTCCACGACGTCCGCGTCCGGGTAGGCGTTCAGCGCCTGGTGGGTCAGGTCGCGGACGCGCTGGTCGTTCAGGTAGGAGTCTCCCCCGTAGACGATGGATACCATGGCTTTGGCTGACGGCTTGGGCATACTGTTCAATCTCTCCGCATCGCTGGACATTTCCCCCGGTTGTCCGGGCTGTGGTCCGCCTGGTCTTCCCATGTGCCGAACACCTTGGGGGTCTGGTTGATCCATAGGCCGATCCGTTCGTACCGGTTCCGCATCGCCTGCCATGGTTCGCCCGGTTCGTCGGTGCGCGCCTGCAGCCGTCTCCCTTCGGTTCGCAATCGGTCGACGGCCGTCACCAGCGCCGCGATAGCCGCTTCCGCGCCCAGCACGCTCACGGCGCCGGTCACGCCATCGGACCACGGCAGCGTCATGCGGTCGTCGCCGCCCAGCCACATGGCGCAGCATTCCATCACTTTGGTCCCCCATCCGGTGACCCATGCCAATGCGCCGCCCATCTGCGGGCAGCACCACGCCGTCAGCAGACAGGCCAGGCCGGTCATCGTGGCGGTCCCGACCACCGGGGTTACGATCAGGTTGGCGGGAACGGACATCAACGGGACGGCGGGCTCCATCAGGATCTGCACCGGCAGCGTGCAGCATTGCGCCGCAACGGTCAGGGCCACCGCCTCCGCCACGATCGCGGGCAGGAACCGTTCCAGTCGTGCCGCGATCGCACCCGTGCAGGTGATGATGCCGAACACCGCCGCGCAGGAGAGCGCGAACCCGTAGCTCGCCGCCATGTCCGGACGCGCCACGATCACGATGACCACCGTCCAGCACAGGGCGCTCATCGCCTGCGGACGGCGCCCCGCGGCCGTGGCCGCGGCCGTGAGGCATCCCATCGTCAGCGCCCGTGTCACCGAATCCGAGGGGAACATCAGCGCCGACAGCCCCAGATACGCGCCCGCGGTGGCGACCGCCACCACATACCGATGGGCGAGCAGCCACGCGCACAAACGGCGCACCAACGCCGCCACCAGCACGAAATGGCCGCCCGAAACCGCCATGAGGTGCATGATCCCCGAACGTCGGAACCGCTCCTCCAACTGACCAGCATAGGTGGCGTCGATATCGGAGGCGGCCGAGGACCGCACGACGTACCGTTCCGATCCCAGCACGCCGATGGTCAACCCCGGCACCAGCACCCTGGCCTGTTCGGACAGATCATCCGTGACCGCGAAAAACGCCTCCTGCATATGCGCCACGATGCGGGCCCCCAATGGCGGCGACGATACGAGCCGCGCGCCGTGCGCGTCATCGAGGGTCAGCCGCACCCGCTGCCCGTCGAACTCGTTCGCCGACAGGTGGCCGGAGAGCCGGTACCGCGCGTCGCGTTCCAACACGGCGCACTGCGCACCCGAGGCGTAAATCCGGACGGCCGCGGATGTGCCCATGCTCACGCCGTCGATCGTCACCTGGGTCAGCCGCGCTTCGCTCTGGCAATCCGCCTCGAACGTATCGGCGACCGTCACCGGGGCGCGTACCGTGCCATGCATCACGGCATGGACCGGACCGTCGCGCACGCGGACCGACACCGGGTCTTGCCAGACGATGGCGTTCGAGCACCAGGTGGATACGCATGCGGTCAACGCGGCGCAGCATACCATCGTCATCATCCACACCGCGGCACGCGTCGGCCGCCACCACCCGCGCACGACCGCGATCCCCGCGCACACGCCCGCCGCCGCGCCGAATGCCCCGGCCGTCAACGCCCAACCGACGCCGATGTCCGTCCGCCACCCGTCCGAGGCCGGTTCCATCACGGCGGCGGACAGCCACCGGGTGCCCAGAGCGGCCGCCCAGACCGTCAACGCCACCGGCAGCATCCGCCAATCGCGGCTGCCCTGCTCCCTCCGTCCGCATCCGTCCGTCCGCATCACCGCACCACCACCTGATCCCGCATCCTCTTCAGGGTTTTGGGGCCGATGCCGGAAACCTCCAGCAGTTGATCGACGCTGCTGAACCGCCCCACCTGCGAGCGATAGTCGAGGATGCGCTGTGCGATGGCCGGTCCGACGCCGGTGATGGTGTCCAGCTGTTCGAGTGAGGCGGTGTTCAGGTCGATCCGTCCCTGCTCGTCGATGCCCGGAGCGGCGCCGCCGGCATCCGGATTGGAGGGTTCCGGGGGCTGTGCGCCGTCGGACGACGCATCGGGCGATTCGCCGGGCGATTCGCTGGGCGATTCGCCGGACAAATCGTCGGACAAATCGTCGGATGCAACGTCATGCGACTCACCATCGTCGGACGCGGACGCACCGCCCCCGGATGTCGCCTCGCCTGACGCCCCCTCCTGGGGTGTATCGGAGGACCGGTCCCGGCGCCCTATGGAGGCTTCCTGCTCCCGGTAGGCGGCGTAGTGCAGCGATTGACGGACGAGCAGGGTCAGGCTGGTGCTCAGTGCGCAGCACAGCAGCAAGACGACGATCAGCGCGTGCACCGGCTTGACCGTCAGCCGCGGGCAATCACGGCGGAACCGTGATGTCAGCTCGTCGTCATCGAGGCGGTCCGTCGGCTGCACCCCGGTCAGACCCGTGAGTCGCACGCGTCCCGTGCCATGCGCCTGTTCACGCGCGATGCCTCGCACGGCATCCGGTTGCGGGCATGACGGCGGTCTGGGCGGCGAGAGCAGCCGTTCGCGCGGCTCCAAGGCGTCCAGTCGTCCCATCGCCGGTGATATGCCGGCATCCGTTCTCCGCATGGTTCCACGATGCCGCCGGAACCACTTGGAAGTCCAGCGCCGCCGGGCGATGTGGTCGAACGATTCCGGTTATCCACCGCCACTCCCGCCGGACGGTCGGCGTCACGCCCGCGTATACGGCGGTGGGCGGCCTCCCGTGCCCGGAAGGCCGCCCACCGTAGGGTAATGCGGCGGAAGAGGGTATCCTCCTTGCGCCCCGATCGATTATTCGGCCGGCACGATCGAGACGATCTTCGGCGCCTTGACGATCACCTTGCGCGGCGTCTTGCCGCCCAGACGATCGGCCACGGCCTCCAGCGCCATCCGTTCGAGCTCGGCCGGATCGATGTCCGGGCTGACCTCCAGCTTGGCGCGCACCTTGCCCTTGATCTGCACGACCGCGGTGATGGTATCCTGCCCGACGTACCGTTCGTCGGCCACCGGCCAGGACTCGTGGGCCAGCGAGGCGGCGTGGCCGAGGCGGTTCCACAGCTCCTCGCAGATATGCGGCGCGATCGGCGCGAGCATGAGGATCAGCGGTTCCACGGCGGCGCGCGGCACCGCATCCAGCGAGGTCAGGTGGTTGTTGAGCACGATGAGCTTGGCTATGGCGGTGTTCGGGCGCATGCCCTCCATCTCCACCGTCACGTCGGCGATGGTGTTGTTGAGCAGCTTGAGGGTCTTCAGATCCGGCTCGTCCTCGCTCACGCGCACCTCGCCGGTGGTCTCGTCGACCACGTTGCGCCACAGGCGCTGCAGGAAGCGCATGCCGCCGACCACGTTGCGGGTGTTCCATGGGCGGGACTCCGCCAGCGGGCCCATGCTCATCTCATACAGGCGGAACGTGTCCGCGCCGTAGTTCTCGTACATGTCATCGGGCGTGATGATGTTCTTCAGGCTCTTGCCCATCTTGCCGAACTCGCGGTTGACATGCTGGCCGTTCCAGGTGAACGTCGGCTCGCCGTCGGCGCCGGCCGGGCCTTCCTCCACCTCGGCGGCCGGCACGTACTGGCCGCGGTCGTCGGTGTAGGCGTAGGCCTGGATCATGCCCTGGTTGAACAGCTTGTGGAACGGCTCGGCCGAGTCCACATAGCCCAGGTCGAACAGCACCTTGTGCCAGAAGCGCGCGTACAGCAGGTGGAGCACCGCGTGCTCGACGCCGCCGACGTACAGGTCCACGCCGCCGGAACGGCCGTTGCCGCGATCCGGGCCCATCCAGTAGTCGTACTCGTCCTTCTCCACCATGTGCTCGGTGTCGGTCGGGTCGAGGTAGCGCATGTAGTACCAGCAGGAGCCGGCCCAGTTCGGCATCGTGTTCGTGTCACGATAGTAGGTCTTCGGGCCCTCGCCCAGGTCCATCGTGACCTTGACCCACTCCTCGTTGCGGCTCAGCGGCGCCTCCGGGTTGGATTCGGCGTCCTCCGGGTCGAAGGTCTTCGGGCTGTAGTCGGGCACGTCCGGCAGGTTGATCGGCAGCTGCTCGTCCGGCAGCAGATGCGCCACGCCGTCCTCGTCGTAGACGATCGGGAACGGCTCGCCCCAGTAGCGCTGACGGCTGAACAGCCAGTCACGCAGGCGATAGCTGACGGTGCCCTTGCCCACGCCGGCCTGTTCCAGCCAGTCGTTGACCTTGGCGATCGCGTCGTCCACGCGCAGGCCGTCGATGGACAGCGGCTGGCCGTCCGCGCGGGTGGCGTCCACGGAGGAGTTGATGACGATGCCGTCGTGGGAGACGAACGGCGCCTTGCCCTCGTAGTCGGACAGGTCGTCGCCGGATTCCGGCAGCGGCTGGACCGTGTAGATCACCGGCAGGCCGTACTTGACGGCGAAGTCGTAGTCGCGCTGGTCGCCGCCCGGCACGGCCATGATCGCGCCGGTGCCGTAGTCCATCAGCACGTAGTCGGCGGTGAACAGCGGCAGCTTGGCGCCGGTGATCGGGTTGATGGCGTACAGGCCGGTGAACAGGCCCGTCTTCTCGCCCGCCTCGTCCACGCGGTCCTTGGCGGTCTTGGCCTCGGCCGCACGGCGGTAGGCGGTCACGGCCTCCTTCGGCGTGGCGTAGCCGCCGGTCCAGGACTCGGGGGTGTTCGCCGGCCAGGCGTCCGGCACGCAGGCCAGCAGGTGGTGCTCCGGGGAGACCACGGCGAATGTGGTGCCGAACAGCGTGTCGGGACGGGTGGTGTAGATCTCCATATCCTGGTCGCCGGACGGGGTCTCGACCGTGAAGTGCACGGAGGCGCCGTGCGATTCGCCGATCCAGTTGCGCTGCATCAGCTTGACCTTCTCGGGCCAGTCGATGGTGTCCAGATCGCTGATCAGACGGTGGCCGTAGGCGGTGATGCGCATCGACCACTGGCGCAGCTCGCGCTGGAACACCGGGAAGTTGCCGCGCTCGGACTTGCCCTCGGCGGTGACTTCCTCGTTGGCGAGCACGGTGCCCAGGCCCGGGCACCAGTTGACCGGGGACTTGGAGATGTACGCCAGACGGAACTCGTTGAGCACGTCGGCCTGTTCGACGGCGGTCAGTTCGTTCCACACCTTGCCGTCGTGACCGGGGATGGCACGGATGCCGGATTCGAACTCGGCCACCAGATCGGCGATCGGACGGGCGCAGCCCTTGGATCCGCTCGGGTTCGTGGCCTCCGGGTCGTACCAGGCGTCATAGATGCGGGAGAAGATCCACTGCGTCCAACGCACATAGCCGGGGTCGATGGTGGCGAAGGATCGACGGTCGTCGAAGCTCAGGCCCATGCGGTGCAGCTGGCGGCGCATGTTGGCGATGTTCTGCTCGGTGGTCACGCGCGGATGCTGGCCGGTCTGCACGGCGTACTGCTCGGCGGGCAGGCCGAAGGCGTCATAGCCCATGGCGTGCAGCACGTTCTCGCCCTTCATGCGGTGGTAGCGGCTGACCACGTCGGTGGCCAGATAGCCGAGCGGATGGCCCACGTGCAGGCCCTTGCCCGAGGGGTACGGGAACATGTCCATCGCGAAGTAGGACTTGCGGCCTTCGGCGTTGCGGCCTTCGCCGTCCTTGAGATCGCCGTTGACGTTCGCCGCCCAGAAGGTGCCGTGCTCGTCCCAGTACTGCTGCCAACGCTCCTCGATGCCCTGCGCCATCGCGGCGTTATAGCGGAAGGCGGGTTCGCCGGCATCGACCGCCGGCGCCGCCGTGTTCTTCTCGTTGTCACTCATGGTCAACGATTATCGCCACGTAACTGGACACCAAGCGGGGCGTCGTCCGCTGTCCGGACGGGCCCCATGTCACTTGAACCAGCGGGAGCGGGTCAGGAACCAGGTCACCGCCGCGGCCAGCGCCATCGAGACCACCACGATGAGCAGGAATCCCCACGGTTTGTCGGTGAACGGCATGCCCATCATGCCGCCGTCGAAGTTCATGCCGTACATCGAGAAGATGAGCGTCGGAATCGACAGCGAGATGGAGATGATCGTGAAGATGCGCATCACGTTGTTCAGGTTGTTGGACACGATCGAGGCGAAGGCGTCGGTCATGTTGGCCAGAACGCCGCTGTAGATGTTCGCCATCTCGATGGCCTGCTTGTTCTCGGTGATCACGTCCTCGAGCAGGTCCTCGTCCTCCGGATACTGCTTGATGCGGGCCAGCGTGGTGAGCTTCTCCATCACGATCTCGTTCGATTTGAGCGATGTGGTGAAGTACACCAAGGTCTTGCTCAGTTCCAGGAGCATCAGGATCTCACGGTTCTGCATCGAATGGCGCAGCTTGAGTTCGAGCTTGTCGCTCTCCCGGTCGATGATGCGCAGGTACCGCAGGTACATGGTGGCGTTGCGGTACAGGATTTGCAGGATGAAACGCGTTTTCATATAGGTGTTGAACCCGCGGATCGTCCCCTCCATGAACGGGTGGAGCACGGGGGTGTCCTGCATGCACACGGTGATGATCATGTTCTGCGTCACGATGATCGACAGAGGGATCGTCTCGTACCAGTCGCGTCCGCCACGCTCCTCCACGGTCGGGATGTCCACGATGATCATCGTGTAGTCGTCCTCGACGTCCACGCGCGAACGTTCCTCATCATCCAGCGGGGCGCGCAGGTCGGCCAGATCGATGCCGGTCTCCTGCGCCACGGTGGCCAGCTCCACGTCGGTCGGGTCGGAGAGACACAACCATGATCCGTTCTCCGGTTTACTGATCTGTTCCACCTGGCCGTTGATGGTGTTGAACATACGCAACATGGGTCTCTCACCCGCCTTTCACTGACTGTTGGATAGCATGCGGCGGCTCATCCGAGCCGTATAAAGCATAGCCCCTGTCCCCCGACTTTGCGCCCGTTGCGGACACAAGTTCAACCGTTGTTCATATACGCCGTTCCGATTCGGCGGATTCCGCGCGCCGGCCCGCGCCCCGGGCCGCAACGGGGCCGGCCGGACCTTCCCCGACGGGTTCCCGCACGCGAATCCATGCGATTACGATGGCGGTTATGACGGAACATGTGGAGCACGGGTTCGGTCCGGTGTGGGATGCGGAGTCACGGGTGCTGGTGCTGGGCTCGGTGCCCAGCCCGAAATCGCGGGAGGCGTCGTTCTATTACATGCATCCGCGCAACCGGTTCTGGCCGGTGATGGCCGCGGTGTTCGCCGATCCGGCGGATCCGGAGGACGCGCCGGGCGATACGCCGGATTCCCGGCGCGCGTTCGCGCTGCGGCATGGCATCGCGCTGTGGGATGTCATCGCCGAATGCGATATCGACGGCGCTTCCGACGCGTCGATCGCCAACGCGGTGCCGAACGACCCGGTTCCGCTGATTCGGGGTTCGCGCATCGCATTGGTGGCCACGACCGGAGCCAAGGCGACGCAGCTGTATCGGCGGCTGTGCACGCCGTTGCTGGAACGGGCCGGGCTCTCGGTGCCGCACGTGGGATTGCCGTCGACCAGTCCGGCGAACGCGGCGATGAGTCTGGACCGGCTCATCGCCGCGTACCGTGAGGTATTGATGCCGACGGGTCGATAACCGCGACGCCGCGGCGGACATATCCGCGACGCCGTGCGCGTCACAGTTCCGTCCGCGTATAGATGCGCAGGCAGATGGCCGCGCTGGCCGCCATGATCGCCACGGTGAGCGCGGCGCATATCCCGCAGCACAGGGCCAGCCGTTCCGGGGACAGCAGCCAGAGCAGCCCGTCGGACCATGCGGCCACCACGGATTCGTCCAGACTGCCCACGAACAGCGCCACCATCAGCACGGCGAACACACCGAGCATCGGCAACATGGTGGTGGCCGTGGTGGCGCCGAACCGGTAGAACAGTATGGTCATCGCGCACACCATGACGGTGCAGACCAACAGGAACGCCAATCCGACCAGCAGAGCCGCGTGCACGGCGTCCGCGGAGAACATCGCCGCCATCATCCCGGCGGGGCCGCCCAGCCCCGGGGCCACCGCCGCGATGCCGATGTTCAGCCCCACCGCGACGGCCGCCGTCAGCAGGCCGACGATCACCAGCGTCAGCAGGGTCAGGTATCGCCCCGCAACGATATCGCTCCGGCTCAGCGGCAGCGTCATGCGATACGACTTCCATCCCTTCAGCTCATCGTATTGCCCCAGCTGCATGCCCACCATGGGGTAGGTCATGAACAACGCCGCGGCCACCACCGTGGCCGGGGATTGCGTCTGCAACCCCAGCCACAGGCACAGCACCAGCGAAATGGGCAGGTTCAGCAGCATCCTCTGCCGGATCATCATCAGATCGAGATGCCATGCGCGGATCATCGTGAGACCCCCTTGATCGTGAAATGCAGATAGTCGTCGATGGTCATGCGGTCGCAGGGGATGTCGGGGAATGCCTCGGCGAACGCGAACCGATCCGGCACCGCCAGATCGACGCCGTATTCGTGACGCAGGATCCTCGGTGCCGTGCCGCCGAACACATCCGACCCAAGGATCGCGTCGATATCACGCGCCCGGCATCGGGCCACGCCCATCGTGTCGGTGATCTCGTCCTTCGGTTTGTCGAAGACGATGCGGCCGTCGTCGATGCAGACCACCCGGTCCGCGATCCGTTCCAGGTCGGAGGTGATGTGGCTGGACATGAGGACGCCGTGTCCGTCATCCGCCACGAATTCGCGCAGCAGGTCCAGTACCTCGTCGCGAGCCATCGGGTCAAGTCCGGCGGTGGCCTCGTCCAAGATGAGCAGCCGCGCCCCATGGCTGAGCGCGCAGGCGAGCGACAGCTTCATGCCCATACCCCGGGAGAGTTCCTTGACCTTCTTGGTGTCCTGCAGGTCGAACCGCTTCAGGTATGCGCGGAACCGGCGTTCGTCCCACTGCCGGTAACAGCGCTGGAGCACCCCGTTGATGTCCCGGATGCGCAGCGCATCGGGGAACGCCAACGTGTCGAAGACAACACCCAGCAGTTCCTTGGCCGCCACGCCTTCCGACCGGCCCATCTCGCGGATCGGCGCGCCCATCACCGTCCCCTCGCCGCCGTCGGGGCGGATCAGCCCCAGCAGCGCCTTGATCGTGGTGGTCTTGCCCGCCCCGTTGCGTCCGACGTAGCCGACGATCTCGCCAGGGCGGACGGTCAGGTCCACATTCCGCAGGGCGAAGTCGCCATACCGTTTGCATAATTGATGGGCCTCAAGCAGAGGCCGGGAGTCGCTCATGATGCGTCGCCTTCCATGATGAGATCCATCATCTCCCGAAGCTCGTCATCGCCGATGTCGGCGGACCGCGCGTCATCGACCAGCCGCATGAGTCGCTGCTCGATCTGGCGACGGCGCTCCTCGCGCAGCAGTTCGACGTTGCCGCCGGTGACGAAGCTGCCCTTGCCCTGCACGGTTTCGATGAACCCCTGGGCCTCCAGATCCGTATACGCCCGTTTGGTGGTGATCGCGCTGATGCGCAGCCCGTTGGCGAGCGCGCGGATCGAGGGCAGCTTCTGCCCCGGCTGGAGTTCGCCAGTCAGGATGAGCTCCTTGATCTGTGTGGTGATCTGCTCGTAGATCGGTCTGTTCGACGAGTTGGAGATGATCAGGTCCACTGTGTGTTTCCTTTGCCGTTGTCCGGTGGCCGCCGCGCATGGCTTGTGCGGCGGCCACCGTGCCCTTGACGAAAGCGTCCTCCCGGAAGAGCCCGAGTGTATATACCCTCTATACACAGTATATACACGCGATGGCGGTGCGTCAACACGCCCATCAGAAGTCCGGCTCCCCGTACCGTCCCGCCCCCGTCCCATACGGACCGGCATAATCGGGCATGGCCCCGACCGTACCGCCGCCGTACGCACCGGTCTCCTGCGGCCACGGCGATTCGATGCGGCGGGTGCGCTCGCGGGTCCCCATCGACGAGATCCGATACGGGCCGTCAACGCTCCAGCCGTCCATGTACGGGGCGAGCCGCGCATCGTCGGGTTCCGGCACCGCGATGTCGATGCGTTCGGGATGCAGACCCGGATCCTCGGCGTCCACACGTTCCCGCAGCAGCGCTATCCGCCGGGCCACCTGCACGCGGTCCGCGCCCTCATAGCGTTCCAGCGCACGCTCCAGGGCCGATAGGAATTCACGCCGCCGCGCCATTGCCAGGTATTGCTCCGCCTGATGATCCATGTCGGCCATCAGACGATCGCATGCATACCGCTCCCGGGCGCGCCGCTTGGCCTCCTCCCATTCGGCCCGTTCCCGCCGGTCCTTGCGGCGCCGCTCCATCGCCGACGCGAATTCGTTGAACGCCGACGGGATCTTCTCCTCCAGCGACGACGTCGCCGTGTCCTTGGCGCTTCTGCGGCAGGCGACGTCGCCATCCGTCCTGATGGAGATCTGCAGCAGGCCCGTGCCGATGAACTCGCGTACGCGGCACGCCAGCCAACGCGGCTCATCAGGGTCCGCGCCGACGGCTGCGGGCGGCTTGCGCGGGGCGTTCGGCGCGCACACCTCCTGTACACGCAGGAAATACGTCACGCCGTCGTCGGTGGCGCACACGATATGCGCCCACGTCGCATCCTCGCGGTGCAGCCGCAGCAGGTCCCCGTCGTCGGGCGGCGGCACGGCGAATCCGCGGTCCAGTGCCGACGTTCCGATGAGTCTGATGATCGCGGCCGCCCGCTGCACATGCTGTTCGCTCACGTATTGGTTGTCCCGATCGTCCCTGAACCGGTCGACCCATGCCTCGATGGCCGTATCCTGCGTCATAGTGCCCCCTTGCCTATTGTCTTGCATACTTGCATACCGTGGTGAACGCCGCGCGCATCCCACGCGCGATGTTGCACCACAGCATGGCACATGCGACGGCCCGCCGCCACCGTCTTCGGCGACGATGTGAATAAGTGGATGAAACAACGGTTATCCACCGCCGGAGCCGCCCCAAACGCGACAACGGCGGCGGGACGCCGTCACGGACATCCCGCCGCCGAATCCTCATGCGGCCGTTGCGCACGCCGATACGCGGAACCTCACCAGTCGATCCGCGGCGCCGGCAGCGCCGGACGCTCGTCGATGGACGGCAGGTCGGCGGCGTCGGCCGCATAGAACCGCTTGAGGTCGGAGGAGAACTTGCGCAGGCTCTCCTTGGCCGAATACAGCATGTGACCGGCCGGGTAGTAGGTGAACGCCACGTTGCCGCGCAGCGGTTCGGGCAGTCCCAGATGGTCGATGTCGCATTCGGTCTGGAAGAACGGCGTGCACAGGTCGTACCAGCCGTTGCCGATCAGCACCTTGAGCGTGGGCTGGTGCACGATCGCCGCGGCCAGGTCGGCCGTGACCGACGGGAACGGGATGATCTCGCCCTCGATGCACTTGGTGTGCGCGGGCAGGCGGTGCCACCACATCCAACCCTTGCCCGGTTCGGTGGATTCCCAGTCGAAATCCGCGAACCCCCGACGCTCGGGGACGCGGTCCCAGCCCAGCTCGTCGCGCAGATAGGCATTGACCAGGCTGGAATACGCAGGGTCGAGGTAGACATCATCGACCACGAAGGTCTCGTCGTCGCTGACCGGATCGAGATCGTATCCCGCGGCACGGCCGTCGTACCGTCCCACGATCCGGCTCTGATCGAGCAGCAGACGCTTGCGGAACCGGGTGTCCAGCACCCGCAGGTCGGAGGTGAACACGTAGTCGGCGTCCAAACCGGTCAGTTCGGCGTACCGCTCCGCCACCTTGCGCTTCGTCTCGTCGTCCAGACGGGCGCCGGCGGCCAGCGCCAGACGCAGCGGGCCGTCGGCGAAGGCACGCGCCTGCGCCAGATGCTCCTCAAGCGTGAGCCCTTGGCCGGCCTTGCCGTGGTAGTGCGCCACCGAGGCGTAGGTTGGGAAATAGCCGACGTAGCACTGGTCGCTGGTGTCGAACACATGCGCGTAGTCGAGGATGTTCGAGATGAGCGTCAGGCCGTTCAGCGAGACGCCATCCTGCTGGAGACGGTAGGCGAGCGCCGCGCCGCGGGTGGTGCCGTAGGATTCGCCGAGCACGTACTTGGGCGAGTTCCAGCGGCGGTACTTGCTCAGGTAGGCGCGGATGAACGCGCTGAAGCCCTTGACGTCGCCATCCACGCTCCACAGTTCGGGCTTGGCCTTGTCCAGGATGGTGGAGAAGCCGGCGCCGGCCGCGTCGATGAACACCAGGTCACTGACCGGCAGCAGGGTTTCGGGGTTGTCGGCGAGCGTGTAGGGGGCGGCGGGCACGGGGTCGGTGTCGGTCACGTCGATGCGTTTGGGCGCGATGGATCCCAATAGCAGGAATGTGGAGCTGGAGCCGGGGCCTCCGTTGAAGATGAAGGTCACCGGGCGGGTCGGGTCCGTGGCGCCCTGGTCGTCCACGGCGTTGAATGCGGCGAAGAAGATGCTGGCGGCCGGCTTGACCTTGGCGGTGTCGATGGTGATGGTGCCCAGGGTGGCATCGTAGCGCCATTCGCGCCCGTCCAGCGTGATGGTGTGGCGCGTGGTCTTCTCGTAGGGTTCGGGCAGGCGCTCCTTGTCGGCGTCCGCGGACGGCGTCTGCGCCGCGGTGGTGTTCTGATCGGTCATTGATCGTCCTTTGCTCGATGATGGACAGGATGTCTCCCATGATACGGTTCGCACTGCTTCGGGGTTTGTTTTTCGAGGCCCGGTTTTCCGCCCCTGTTGGGTTCGCACCTTGAGGTAGTGCGAACCCGCTCTCGCTCAAGGACGCGTTGAGGATGTTGAAGATCAGGGCCGACCGGATCCGCTGCACCCGTGGACTGGGGACAGTAACGACGATGCCCGTCCGGAGTGCTCCCCGGACGGGCATCGGCATATCCTCAGACCAATCGGCTCAGTCCTTCTCGATGGTCTTGCCGGCGTTGGCGCCGGAGGTCAGGTCCTGGATCTCGGTGATCTCCATGACCGGGACGCAGGCCGGGACCTTGGTGCCCTTCTCCTGGGCGACCTTGACCTGCGCGTCGTAGATCTCGCCCTCGGTGTGCAGGGTCACGGGGCCGCGGAATCGGTAGCCCTTCTTCTCGGCCAGGTTGGCGACGGCGATGACCAGCGGGCTGCCGTCCTGCAGGTTGCGGTACACCTGGCCGGCCGTGCGTTCGTGGTAGGCCAGATGGTGGTCGTCGAGCACGAACATCGACATCTTCGGGCCCAGATCGAGCTGGCCGTCCTTGCCGATCGTGGTGACCCACGCCAGATTGTTCTCGATGAAGGTCTTCATCTCTTCGGTGAGCGTTGCCATATGTCCATCCTTTCGTTAGACGTATCTCCAGCCTACTGCACCGCGGTGGGATTTCACCCCGTGGAATCACCGACTGTGACCAACATCACGGCATGGCGCGATCCGCTCGGATAATCGGATAATCAGATAAAGTCATAGGGCATGCGGTGCTCCACCAGCCAGAACACCCCAAGGCCGAGCAACACCACGCCGAGCACCCCTCCCCCGTTCCCGGTCATCCAGCACACAGCCAGGCAAAGCACCGCGAAGCGGACCAGATAGAATACGGCACGCCGGGCACCGCGCCGAGGTCTGGTCTCCACGCTCATCCGGACGAACCCGGCTCCCAGCGTGCGACCGCCGCGCACCCACGGGATCCACAGTTCGGTGACGGCCAGGCATATCAGGAACATCGGGACCCCCATCGCGAAGGTCAACGGCCTGAACCCGGTGAACTGGATGCCGACGAGATACACGATCGCCGTGCATGGCACGCTGATGATCCCGGTGATTACGCAGTCGATGCAGAAGGCGACGCAACGGCGCACGAACCCGGGTTCCGTCACGATGCCCTCGTCGATATCCCGCCTCGGCAGCGCGTGGTTGGCGAGCGCCGCGACGGCATAGCCGAGGAGCGCGCCCGATGTGTTCCAGATCAGGTCGTCGACGTCGAACAGTCGGTAGGAACAGGGGTAGAGATGGAAGATGCCGGTGAGCTGCGCGGTTTCGATCAGCAGCGACACGGCGAACCCCATCAGAGCCGTGCGCGCAAGCCCCGCGCGGAGGAAACGGCCCAGGATGAAGCCGAGGGGAACGAAGAACACGATGTTCATGCCGATCTGCAGCAGCGCGGTCACGCCGTCGGTTCGGATGTCGCCGATGAACCGCAGCGGGTCGAGCTGCGGAGCCAGATGGTGCGTCGCGCAGTATGCCGCCGCGTCCTGCGGCATCGGGTACAGCGTGAAGCAGCCGAGTGCGAGCAGGTAGAGCACGCACCCGTAGGAGACGGCGACCGAAGTCAGCCGGATGCGGTTCTCGCGATGGTAGAGCATCGCCAGCACCGGCAGCGTCAGCACCGCTGAGGCGAATGGCCAGATCGCCACCGCGAGGATGAACGGTTCGGTGAAGTCGCCGAGGAATGCCATCATGTCGTTTCCCGCCTTCCGACCGGGTCCGTACACGACGATCGTGACGTCTGCCCGGGTCCGACGGTGTCATGCTACGGCGCCGGCCGCGCGACGCGCATCGGCCGTCGGGCCTATTCGCGGACGGGATTGCGCGCGGCATCCGCCCTGCGGATGACCCCGGTTCCCGTCGGCGCCGGCATATCGGACGATGATGCCGAGTCGTCCCGTGGCATCGCCATCCATGCGAAGACATGCCGCGGGCGCCGTTCTCACGGCAGCGGCATGCGGTATCCGGCAACGATGCTGTGATTCCAATCCTCCGGCGTACGGCAGGTCTTGCCGAGTTCGTCGATCAGACCGTGGAACTCCTGGAATTCCGGGATGCTCCAGGCGTCGGCGTCGATCTGCGGCATGACGCGGCGACGGAACCCCTCATAGGATTTCGGCAGGTCGTCCACGCCGAGCGTTTCGAACATGCGACGGGCGTAGCGGTCGGCGATGAACGCGGGCCGGTCGAACACATACAGCAGCAGGTCGTCGGCCGTCTCGCCGCCCACGCCGCGGATGGACAGCAGCTCGCGGCGCAGCGTCTCGTCGTCGACTTCCCGCACGAGGGCGGGGATGTCGTCGTCATGGCTCCACTCCCCCAGATCCAGGAACCATTGGCAGAACGCGCGCAGATACACGGCCTTCTGCCGGTAGTAGCCGGTCGAACGAATCAGGTCCCACAATGTTTCGTCCGGCAGATCGGCGATCGAACGGGCGTTCAGCACGTCGGCCGCCTTCATCCGGTCGAGTGCCGTCTCCACATTGCCCCATGCGGTGTTCTGGGTCAGGATCGCACCGATGGCGATCTCGAACCGCGTGTCGGCGGGCCACCAGTGCGTGGGTCCCATATGGTCCAGCAACAGCTCGTACAGACCCCGCACATCGATCAGACACCGTTCATCCATGATGCCATCCTACCCAGCCGCCGACGCATGTCGCCGAACACTCCCCTCCCGAGCAACCCCGACATCTTCCGCGCGGTGCCGCAGCCCGCCGATATCCGGTGAGATGGACGGGGGTCGCGGCACATCCGTTAGCTATCGTGGTGAATGAAGGTATCGTGATCGCACACGATCAACGACAAGACAGGAGACCGACATGACCATGCTGGAGACGGAACGGCTGACGCTGCGACCTTGGCGAATGGATGATGCCGCGGACGCACAGGCCCTGTTCACGTATGCCAGCAGTCCGGATGTGGGGCCGGCCGCGGGCTGGCAGCCGCATCGGAGCGTCGCGGAAAGCGCCGATATCATCCGTGCGGTGCTGAGCGCACCGGAGACGTATGCCGTCGTCCTCAAACGAACCGACGAACCGATCGGCAGCATCGGATTGCAGAAGCCGTGCGCCTCCGTCATCGGCACGCCGGGATATCAGACCCCGGCCCTGGAAATCGGATATTGGATCGGGAAACCGTACTGGGGGCAGGGACTCGTTCCCGAGGCGGCACGTGCGTTGCTGCGCCATGGGTTCGAGGATCTGGATCTGCAGGCGGTCTGGGGTACGCATGACATGGAGAACGCGAAATCCTCCCGCGTGATGGACAAGCTCGGATTGCGGCTCGTCCGCGTCCAGCCGCATGTGCGCATGGAGCTGTTGGGGGACGTCTGGCGCGATGAAGCCGTCCGCCGCATCACCCGCGAACAGTGGGAGGCCGGAGTCGCGGATGCGCTGGACTGAGTCGATGCCCCGTGGTCATTCGTCGAAATAGAACAGTTCCTCGAACTTCTTGTCCAGGGCGACGCACAGGATCAGGGCGAGCTTGGCCGTCGGGTTGAACTGACCGGTTTCAATGGAGCTGATCGTCTGGCGGGACACTCCCACGAGCTCAGCCAACTGCGTCTGCGAAAGCCCCTTTTCCGCCCGCGCCGCCCTCAAACGGTTCCGCAGAATCAGACTATTGTCCAACCAGTCACCTCGCGTGCCATTGGTTACGAATGGATGATCCTACAGTAGCGTGGACAGCACATAGCCCGCCAACGCGATCATCAGTCCCACACTCCCCACAACCCCAGTCGCCAGAACAACCGTTTCACGACGCGCCACATACTGCCCCCAAGCCTGGCAGGTCAGGTATCCGAGAAGAAGTACCAACGGCAGCGAGATATCGATGCCGATCACCGTGTTGTAGACGATGACGACGGCGACGAGAACCATGAATCCGGCGACCCCACCCGCTGCCCTTTCTGGCGCGCGTCCAAAGCCCCTTCGTCATGGAGACGATTGTCCTTCCGGCCCTTTTCCAGTATTTCATCTCTTTCCATGAGAGATCCCCCTTTCATGCTATGCCAAGTTTACTTGACATAGTGATTGTATGATGCTCCTATACATTGTCAAGGGTTTCGGTGTGTTGGGTTGGTTGGTTCGGGGTGGTGATGGTTTGGATCCAGAGGGTGGCGCGTCGTTCGAGTTCGGGCAGGTTGCGGGTGCCGCGTTCGATCTCGCTGATGCGGCTGGAGGGGACGCCGAGGGCGTCGCCGATCTGTTGCTGGGTGATGCCGTGCGCGACGCGTAGCTCGCGAAGCCGTCGTCCGCGTTCGGCCGGTGGCTTGTTCAGGGGCGTTCGTCCCCGGCGGATGGAGATGAGGGCCCGGTAGGCCTCGCGGGCGATGAAGCGTTTCAGGCAGCGGATGATCTCCATCTTGCCTTTGCCTTCCCCGGTCTTCCGATTCACGTAGTCGCGGGTGGGCTGGTGGTAGCGCATGCGGACGATGGCGATGTGGTGCAGGGCGGAGTTGCCCTGCCGGTTGCCGCCTTTGTTGAGCCGGTGCCGGTTGGTCTTGCCGCTGGAGGCAGGGATGGGGCAGGCGCCGCAGAGCTTGGCAAACGCGGCCTCGCTGCGGATGCGTTCGGGGTTGTCGCCGGCGACGATGGCCAGTGCCGCGGCGGTCACCGTGCTGGCGCAGTAGATGTCGAGCAGCGGGCGGGCGTGCTCCTCCAGGATGAGTCTCATGTTCTTCTCCAGCAGGTCCGCCTGCTCCTTGAGGGCCTTCCATGCCTTGCCCGAGGCCTTCAGCGCAACGAGCATGCCCTGTTCCACCATGTTCCCGCTGGGACGGCATGCGGCGAGTCTGCGCATCCTGGTCGGGGTGCGCAGCCCGCGGTAGCGTTCCCGGATGTGTTCCGGGGCGGTGGTCAGCAGTCCCGTCGCGGAGTTGGACAGCGCGGTCATCGCCGTGACCAGCTGCGCACGTTCCGCGTTCAGGGCGCGTAGCGCCTCGACCCACCCATCCGCGCTTTTCGGCACGCTGGTCCCGTCGCCCGCGAGCACGCTGCGGGCCGCGGCGAGGGCGTCGACGGGATCGGACTTGCCGTCCCTGCGTCGCACCGCGCGTTTGGGCCGGAGTACCTCGTATACGTCGTACCCGGCCTCGACGAGCCGCCTGGTGAGCGCGGCCCCGTACGAGTTGGTGCCTTCCACCCCGATGCCCAGGCAGGCATCGGGATCGCCGATCATGGCGGCCAGCCTTTCGTAGCCGGTCGGGTCGGCCGTGAACGTCTGCGTGGCCAATGGCCTGCCATACTCGTCGATCAGAGCGAGCGTATGCGTGTCGGAATGAGTGTCAACTCCCGCGTAGATCCTGGGATGCTCCATCCTTGTCCTCCATCCATGTGTCTGCCGTTCCCGAGGCTTCCGGCGCAGACAGGACGTTGACGGGGCACGCTACCATGGTTCTTGCTAGGGTCCGGCGGAGCGGCCACGCTCCTATGAGGTCATGCCTCCATGGCCTTCGGGCCGGCGGACCGGGACGGGACAAATCAAAACAAGGACAGGACCTGGAAGGGTCCGTCAGTCAAATTGTGGGTCACCGCCCCGGCCGCCACTTTCCCATTATCGCCGGTCAATCCAACCGGCATAACCATTATCAACGTCAAATCTACGTTGTTTCCGCTCTGGCAAACAATGCGCATCATGCGTATAATATGGACATGAGGTTCAAGGAAATCGAGAGACGTCTGATGGCGGACGGGTGGCAACTGGCCGGGCAACGCGGAAGCCACTGCCAGTACGTGCATCCGACCAAGCCCGGGCGCGTGACCGTGCCCAAGCACAATGGGGACGTCAACCCGGTCACGGTCCGGTCGATATGGAGACAGGCCGGCATCGACGAAAGGAGGACGAAATGAAGTTGGCATATCCCATCATCCTGATTCCATTCGAGGACCACAGCGGCGGATACGCGGTGGAGGTGCCGGATCTCCCCGGGTGCGTCACCGAAGGCAAGAACCTTGCTGACGCCCTGCTCATGGCCGAGGACGCGGCCAGCGGCTGGGTCCTCTCCGAGCTGGAGGAAGGCGGCACCGTGCCCGAAGCCAGCGACCCACGCGACGTGCAGCCCGAGGAGGACGACGCGCTAGTCAGCATGGTCGCGCTCGACATGGACGCGTACGCCGCCAAATACGGCAGCAAGGCCGTACGTAAGAACGTCACCATCCCCGCTTGGCTCGACACCTGGGCAGACAAGCATGATATCAACTACAGCGGCGTACTGCGCGACGCACTCGAGTACATGTATCAACAGCCCGTCGCAGTCTGACGCGAACACTCCGCCAGCAAACGCAAATCCGTCCCGGCGCCCCATCAGCGAACGCCGGGGCGATTCACATCCACACCCCACCTTGCGAGCATACGCCCTAAAATCGGGGCATTTCAACGAACAAGGCCGGTCATTGCCGACCGGCCTTGTGTTTGGTGGTGGAGCTAAGGGGCATCCCCTCAGCTTCCCTGAAAACCTTGATATTTCAACGTTTTCGCGCTTCCCTCGCATTCCGCGTCCCCGCCAGCGCCCCCACTTGGAACGCACGGATACGCTTACGAACGCTCGTTCGCGCAAACCTCAAGGGTTGGTTGACTCCAAATCATACGATCGCCGGAGGACCCCGGAACAGAGACGGGGCACAGTTCTAAACCGCGCCCCGCGCCTGTTGCACGACAACGCCTCGTCGCATCTCCCCTGAGATGCCGACATGTCGCCCGACACTCCGCAGTCCACTGGATCGACCTCGGGTCATGCCATGCTTGCGACGCATGAGCAACGAGTTTCAATGCGCGTTATGGCGGCACGTGGCGTTCGACGACGATCACGGCGAGCCGCACCGGGGGTTCATCATCAGCATCGATTCGCATCCCGACGAACCGACCGTGGACGTGGAATGCGCCGACGCGGTGTGGAAGCATGTGCCGGTCGACCGGATGCGCCCCGACCCGCAACCGCCCACGTTCCGACCGGAACCAAAGAAGGGTGACGGGCCGACCGGACCTCAGATTCCACGACCTGCGCCACACGGCCCTCACCCTCCTCGCCCAACAGGGCGCCACAGTCAGAGAGCTCATGGACGCAGCCGGCCACGCCGACCCACAAACCGCCATGCGCTACCAGCACAGCGTATCCGGACGCGCCCAGGACCTCGCCAAACGCATCGGCAACCTCATCCCACACCCGACACCATCCAAACCCTCCGACAACGCATCCAAACCAACAACGACGAAATCCAACGACTCCAGGAGGAGAACAGGCAACTCGAACAGCGCATCGCCGCGCTCGCCGATTCGGACGGCGTATCGTCGATGTAATCGCCGGAATACCAATGCCCTGGAACTGCACATGATAAAAAGCAGCCCCGGCGCTCGCAGGTGAGACGCCAGGGCGGCTTCGTGTCGGATGGCCGAGGTCATGCGGCCGATGGTTCGATGACGATGCGGCCGCCGAGGGCCTTGACGACCTTGGCGATGGTGCGGAACGACGGGTTGCCGTCCCTGCCGAGGCTCTTGTACAGGCTCTCCCGTCCGACGCCGGCTTCCTTGGCGATCTGTCCCATGCCGCGGGCCTTGGCCACGTCCCCGATAGCGGCCTGAAGCAGGGCGGGGTCGTCAAGTTCGGCCGCGGCGTTGATGTAGGCGATGGCATTCTGCTCGTCCTCCAGGTATTCGCTGGCGTCCCAGACGCTTGTCGTTACCATTGCTTGTCCTCCTTGAGTTCGGCCAGCATGCGCCTGGCCCTGTCGATGTCCTTGGGTTGCGTGCGTTTGTCGCCGCCCGCGAGCAGCAGCATGACCACGTCTCCCTTCTGCGCGAAGTAGACGCGGTAGCCGGGGCCGAAGTGGAACCGCAGCTCGCTGACCCCGTCCCGATGGTGTTGATGTCGCCCACGGGTCTGCCGGCCGTCTGGCACAGACGAATCCGCGCGTTGATCCGCGCCTTGGCTTGCCGGTCCCGTAGATTGCGGAACCAGGCGTCGTATTCGTCGGTCTTGCGTATCTCCATGACCACTTATTGTATCCTATGGGATACAATAGTGCAAGTCGAAAGAACACAACGAAACCGCTCTGGCGCTTCTCCTTCTGGCGCGGGCGGGGTCGGGACCGTTTTGTTCGTCATAATGTTCCTCCAACTCGGGTGAGAGGGAATCAGCTGATCCTCGGTCTCCGGTGGCGGCGTCATCCGAACCGGTGGGGCACGTCCTTCCAATTGAACGTGTAGCTTTGGTCGTGTTGCTCTTCGCCGTGGGTGATGACGGTCGGAATGTTGTCGCGCCACGTGACGGTGAAATTGTCCGCATCCAATGATTTTCCGTCGTTACTCAGAATCGTTTCGATTTGTGTGACGTTCTCGGCTCCTATGACGTTCGGATCGGTGTCCCATAAGACTTTGATCCTGATATCGCTGGGACTGAAGAATACCGGCGAGCCGAGTTCGCTGATCGTCACTTCGCATGTGCCGTCAGGGGACTTGGCGTTGACAATGCGATGGGGCGTGTCCGTCTGTGACCAAACGAACGTGCAACCTGCGGCCCAGACCAGTGCGACCGCGAGGACGATGTGCTCGATGATGTGCGACGTGCCATGCGATTTCTCCCCGACCATACGACAATCCTACACTCGTTCCACGCCGGCGGATTACGCCCCGGATTCAACTTGTAAGTGCAACGCTTGTGCTTGGGTTGGTGGTTTTAGATTGTAGTCTGCTGGTCTCCTCGTCCCATGCCTCGTTGGGTGTTTTGTATTCGAGCTGTTTCATGGGGGTGTCGTCGGTCTCCTGAACGATCGCGTCGAGCTCGGCCTGGGTCAGGTCGTCGAACGGGGTTTTCTTGGGCAGGTACCGGCGGATCCTGCCGTTCCTGTTCTCGTTGCTTCCGCGCTGCCAGGAGCTGTACGGGTCGGCGAAATAGGTCAGCATGCCCAGGGATTCGTCCACGAGCGTGTGGCAGGAGGCCTCCGTGCCGTTGTCCCAGGTCCGGTCGATGCGCGCCCGGGGCGGCAGGTCCCCGTAGATCTCGTATTCGGCGCGCGCGGTGGCCAGGGCGCTCTTGTCGGGGACCAGGCGGGCGAACGGTCTGCGGCTCTTGCGTTCGACCTGCGTGTCGATGCACACGCGCGAGGGGGCCGCGCCTATCACGGTGTCGGACTCCCGGTGGCCGAACTGCCCGCGCGAGTACACCGTCTTCGGCCGCTGCGAGATGGGCACGCGCATCGGGATGCGCGGCCCCCTGACCTTGCGCCCCTTCCGTCTGGCGCGGTGCTTCCTGCCCCGCGGCAGGTACTGGCGCAGGTCCAGGCCGCGCTGGGGCTTCGCGTGGATCCATTGGTGGAGGCACTCGTGGCTGACGCGCATCACGGGGTCGCCGGGGTACTCCAGCTTCAGCCTGCCCTCGATCAGCCCGGGGCTCCACCCACGGCGCAGCGCGTCCATGACCCACGAGCGCAGCCGGTCCGAGTCCATGCGATGCGGTTTGCGGGACTCGCGGCGCCTCAGGTCGGCCCTCCGCTGCGCCGCGAGGGCGGAGTAGAACGGCATGGACGTCCACGGCCCGGTCTTCAGCCGTTTCGGCCGGTAGGGACGGTATGACCCGTTCTCGTTGGACGCGAACCACAGTCCCCGTTTCAGATCGCGGCTGACGGTGGCCTTGTCCCGGCCGATCAGCCTGGCCGTTTCCCTGACGCTCAGACCCTGCTCGCAATGCAGCCTCTCGATCCGGATCCGCTCGTCCGGGGACAGGTGCGAATAACATGTACCCACGAGTGCAACACCTCCAGCTGGAACCTAGACACTTCCAACCCTAGACAGGTGCTGCACTTCTATCCAGAACCCGCAGTGTGAGGCTGGGAAAGGTCGGTGTGACATGGCGAGGATGGTGAGGGACGGGCATCTGGGGTTCGCGCGTCTCAAGGAGATCGACCCGCCGAAGACGCCGCGGATCAGCGGCCGCTACCTCGACCGGTGGGTCGGGGTGTGGGAGAACGCCTGCAACGTTCCCGACGCCTTCCAGCGCATGGCGCGCGATCTGGGCGAGTTCTGGCTGCTCGACCAGTGGTTCACGGTCGGCATCCGCGGATATGTGCAGAGCACGGCTGGCGTGTGGCTGTCCGAGAGTCCGGTCGGTTTCCTCGAATCCGCCATATTCCACGCCTCGTATGCGAGGCACCCCGACCACGTGCGCAATCTGGAGCTCAAACGCGCGGATCTGTACCAACGCCTGTGCGGCGCGGTGCGGGGCGCGCCGCCGGAGGCGATGACGCGGCTCGGGGCGCGCGCCGCCGTGTACCGGGCCGACCTGGCGGACGCCCTGTTCGACGTGGCGCACGGCATGCTCGCGGGCGACATCCCCGGCGCCGGAGCCCTCCGCGACATGACGCCCACGCCGCCGGGCAACTGGGAACGCCAACTCGGCTGGACACCGACACCACCCGCCGGGTGATCCCTTCCTAGAGTCCGTAGATCAGCGCGACGACCATCATGGTGCAGAACAGGACCTCCCATGTGATGATGATCGCGAACGGCCACAGCCAGTACGCCGAACCCCGCTTGCGGATGACGTACGCCACGGCCCCCAGCTCGTTGGGGACGATCTCACCCAGCATCAGCACCAGCAGGAAGACGGCGAACACCGTCTGCACACCCACCGGGACCATGCGGTTGACGACGAGGACAATGCTGCCCACGGCCGGGCTGAGCATGTACAGCACACGGCCGAGCACCGTCTCCCTCCCGCTCTCCCGGCGGGTCGCCCGGCCCACGGTCAGCCACAGCGCCACGGTCAACAGCACCCCGGCCACGGACACGGCGACGCCCGGCAGGATGCCCAGGATGCCCTGACCCGTGTCGAAGTACGAGCATACGCCGGATTGTCGGCATTCGTACCACCACAGGCTCTCGCCTATCGCGTTGCCCGGTATGACCGCCCACACCAACGCCATGCCGGCCACGCACGCGGCCATGCACGGGGCGAACCGGCGGCCGGGGCGGGCCGCCGCGGTCAGGAAGGCGACGATGGCGGGGGCCAGCCCGCCCACCGCGAACACGATCAGCAGGATGATGGACCCCCACCACGTGCCCCAGGTGACGCCGGCGAAGCCCAGCAGTCCCGGCGACGCGTTGCGCGTGTCCACCATCGCGTAATACAAGGCCTGCACCACCGACATGGCGCATAGGAGCGCGACCACCACCAGGATGCGCCAGATGACGCCCCACACGCTCGCCGCGCGCCGGCCCTCGACGTCGGCGGACGGCACCTCGGACACGGCCACCGCGTACAGCCCGCGCCGCTCATACGGCGTCGTATCGGCATCGTCCGTCGCTGGCTCGTCGATCATCGGCAACGTCATATCATCCTCCTTCGCGCGTCCCTATGCCTCCACGATAAGGCACGGGTCGCTGGGGCATGGATGACGTGACGGTCAGTCGAAGAGCAGCCCCTGCTCGGGTGCGGGCGCGACGGGTTCGATGAGCCCGGGGCCGTCGCCATGCAGGGGCGCGACCGGATGCGAGTCGAGCAGACCGACGGCCTCGCCGCCCAATCGGTCCGCGTCGCGGAGCATGGCGTGCGTGTCCGCCCGGCGGGTGAGCCACGGGTACGAGTGGCCGGGCGGGATGATGACGGGCATGCGGTCGTGCACGCGGGCGCACCGCCCCTCCGCGCGACGGGTGAGGATCGTGCATGTGGGGATGCCATGCCATATGGAGAGCAGGCCGGCCGCCAGTAGTGGGCGATCGTCCGGCAGGTGGAACCAGTACGGGACATGGCCGGCGTCCCATTCGTAGTAGCCGAGCATCGGGACCAGGATGCGGCCCGTGCGCGCGGCGTCGCGAAACGTCGGCTTGTCGGCCGCCGATTCGACGCGCGCGTTGAACGTGGGATACGGGAGCCGATCGGTGTCGCTCCATGAGGGGATCAGATTCCACCGGGCGCCCGAAAGCAGGCTCCGGCCGTCCGCCATGCGGCTGATGACGGCTATGGTCATGCCGGGCGCGATGTTGTACGAGGGCGTGACGCTCCGCGCTAACCCGTCCGCATCAAGGCCGAGCATGTCTGCCACCTGCTCGGGATCCCACGGCATCGCGAATCTTCCGCACATCAGCCCACCGTCTTTCGGAGATTTAGGTTTCCCGTCGTCCTTCTTTGCAAAGGTCCGCGTGATTTGTTTGCGCGGCTAATGACACATCATATACGGCTACGATCGGGACGGCTTCTCCAATGGGCGGCGACCTGCGTGCCGTCCGCCTTTGTGTAGCCGTTCACGAAAACGTCTCCCCGATGCGACGTCTGCCGGTCCTCCTGCATCTCCGACGTCCGTTTCGACGATTGGGATTCCTTCCCATCCTTCCGTATGGATTCCATCCAGGCTTCCGCCTGTTTTCTAAGCTCCTTGAGTTCCTTGCGGGTAACGTAGGCATCAAAACGCCAGTCGGGAAGCCGTGTCATCATTGACAGCGATTCCGCGAACAGCTCCGGACTGAAGGTTTCGTCATGCTCCTTGGCGATGCGATACAACTCCGTGTCGCTGAATCTTTTCGATTCCCGTATCGACAAAGCATCCAGGTAATCTCTGATTTCCCCCCGGGAAATGACGGCGGTGATCTTGTTCGCTACGGCATCCTCGACATCGAGGACCCAGCCCACTCCCTCCAGCCACACGGGATCACGAACTCCCACGTGCCGTCGGCGCGTTTGCCGAGCGCCCAGTCGTCCGGGGTGAGGATCTCTTTGCCACAATGTCAAGTGATGAATTAAAAAATGGCAGCCACGATCAAAGAATTCCTTTTTGTGGCTGCCATTCTGATAATAATCAGCTTGACTTGTACTGCTTAACTGGCTCTTCCGGTTTTCGTGTGTGACGGGTGTGGGGAGAGCCTGTAAAAGGCGGTGTCGCGATCGGAATGCGGGGCGTATGTTCTTCCCGATTGAGGCTATATTGGAGATAAGGATAAAAGGAGGGGACATGTTGGTGGTCATCATTGTTTTTCTTGTCATCTGTTCGGCGTTGATGTTTTATCTCTGGTGGATTTGCCGCAAGGATGGTTTGGCGTTGAATGCGGTCGCCGGTATCAAGACCATGCAAACGATGGCTTCCGAGGAGACGTGGCTGTACATCCATCGCAAGTACTGCGCTGTGTTTTGCGTGGATGGCGTCATCGTCGCAGTCATGTGCGTGGCGCTCGCGGTATATGCGCTGGCGACCAGCGACGTCAACGGCGGACAGGGCAACCTGTGGTGGATTGCATTGCTGGTCGGCTGTGTGGCGCTGCTGGCGACTCTGATTCCAGTCGGGATCGTGGCCGATCGTGACGCGGCACGATACAACAAGGAGCACGGGCATGCCCCCTTGCGATGATCGACGACCGCGTATCCGGAAGCCGTGACGGCGATTGGCGCAGCCGTTCGTCTGGCGCAGCCGTTCGTCGCGCTTTCCGGGACGGTGGTCGGTCATCTTGGATTTGAACGATTCAAGGCCTATGGGAACCGGATGTGATGTTTTCGATGGTGCTGGAGACCCGCACCGGAAAACTCATAAAGGACCGTAGGGAAAACCGAAACACCCGTCACACACGAAAACCGGAAGAGTCGCTTAACTTATTTTATTCGAGAGTACGAATTATAACATGGCAGTACGGAGGTGCTATATGGATTACATGACTTTGAAAGAAGCAAGCAAAATTTGGGGAGTAACACCCCGTTGGATAAATTACTACTGTTCCGCAGGACGTATCCCAGGAGCGGAAAAAATGGGAACCGTCTGGCTTATCCCAAAGAATGCTACGAAGCCATTGGATGGGCGGAGAAAATCTGCCGGGCAATCAGGAGGAGAACATCATGATTGAAGTTTATTATGCGGAAGATGACGAAACGATTGGCAAGTCTGTAAAAGAATATTTGGAACAGCAGAATTGCAAAGTAGCCGTTTTTGATAGAATTGCAGATGTCAAGAAAGCGTTAATCGGTCATTTGCCTACAATCGTCTTGCTGGACTGGAATATGCCGGACGGACAAGGGAGTGAATTATGCCTTTGGATTCGGGAAAGATGGAAAACTCTGCCTATTGTTTATTTAACGATTCGGGGCGATTCCCACGACATTGTTACTGGTTTCCAAAATGGGGCGGATGATTATGTGGTAAAGCCCTTTGATCTTGCCGTTCTGTATTCCCGTATTTTGGCGCTGCTGCGAAGAACCAAAACCGTAACCGACACAAAGCTATTCTGCGATGACCTAATGTTGGATAAGGAAAAAACGGCTGTCTATGACGGACAGAAAGAAATCGTTGTAAGCCAGCCGGAGTACCGCATTCTGCTGATTCTGATGGAAAACAAGGGAAAAACGATCACCAGAAACCAGTTATTAGAGCAGGTTTGGGATCGCAGCGGGAATTATGTAAATGATAATACGCTGACGGTCACAATGAAAAGATTGCGGGAAAAGCTGAATCATCCAGCCTGCCTAAAAACGATCCGAAGTTTTGGCTACCGTATGGAGGACACACAATGAGCGAAAAATGGAAACAAAAAATACTTCTGATTTTTCCGTTTGCTGTTCTTGCGGCAGGCATGATACTTACCGCCGCTTTCTTCCTGCACACGTACCGGCAGATTGCATTTGAACACACCTCGGCATTATGCGAAACCATATTGGCAAATTCTCCTGAAGCGGAGCCGCAGCTATTAGCGGCTCTGAAAGACTATCATTCATTGACGGAACAAGAACTCAGAGGCAACGATTATCTGGAAAAATACGGATACCGGGTTGATGATTTTTGCTATGATTTCCCGCTGGATACAGTGCTTTTTCCGATTCTATTTTTCCTTGTGACTGCTTGTGTTTTTGGGGCTGGAATCTTTCTGTCCCACAGAAAAAATCGAAAGAGGATTGATGATTTGACCGAGTATTTGGAGCAGGTTAATATCGGTGCTGGCGGGACATTGATACAGACGAAGGAAGATGAATATTCCCATTTGCAGGACGAAATATACAAAACTGTCACGATGCTTTATCAAACAAGAGAAACGGCAGTTGCCGCAAAGAAAAATTTTGCAGAGAACCTGGCTAATATCGCACACCAACTGAAAACGCCGATCACAGCGGCCTTTTTGTCGTTGCAGCTTATGGAAAAAGAAATTCCGGGGGCTTACGCAGAACAGGTCAAACAGCAGTTGAAACGATTAAACCGTCTGGAAGAATCCTTGCTTATGCTTTCCAAGATTGATGCTGGAACGCTGCCGCTCAAACGGGAAAAGGTCGATCTTTATACGGTATTAAATCTGGCGGCAGATAATCTGAACGATTTATTGCGAAAAAATCATATTACTGTTGAAATTCCAGAAAATGGCTGTATTGAATTTTTGGGGGATTTGGAGTGGACAATGGAAGCCCTCATCAATCTCATCAAGAATTGTATGGAACATTCCAAGCCGGGCGGCGTAGTCCATTGTGGCTACTCTGGCAACCCTCTCTATGTAGAAATTCAGGTATGGGATGACGGGGCGGGCTTTGACACAGAGGACTTACCGCATCTTTTTGATCGTTTTTACCGGGGCCGGTGTGCGGTTGGAGATGGAATTGGAATTGGTCTGGCTCTTGCCCGTTCCATTTTTGAATTGCAGAACGGAACTATAACCGCCTGTAACTTGCAAAATGGCGGTGCTTGTTTTGAAATAAGGATGTACAGTCACTGAGATGTCACTTTACTTTGTTATACTGTACGCAAGACCATTCAGTAGAGAGGAGAAAGTGACATGGAAATACTAAAATGTGAAAATGTCCGAAAGGTATATGGTTCTGGAAACAGTCAGGTCGTGGCGCTGGATCACATTGACCTGTCCGTACAAAAAGGAGAATTTGTAGCAATCGTAGGGGCATCCGGTTCGGGAAAATCTACACTGCTGCATATTTTGGGAAGCGTGGATAAGCCGACAGAAGGGAAAGTCCTGATAGAGGGGACAGAATTATCTGCCATGAACCGAACCCAGGCAGCCATTTTCCGGCGCAGGAAGGTCGGATTGGTCTATCAGTTTTATAACCTGATCCCCACCCTTACCGTCCGAAAAAATATACTCATGCCGCTCCTGTTAGACAAACGCAAACCCAATAAAGAATACTTTGAGCAGATTGTACATTCCCTGGGAATCGAAGATAAACTGGAATCACTGCCCAGCCAGCTTTCCGGCGGACAACAGCAGCGAGTTGCTATCGCCCGTTCTTTGATCTATCGCCCGGCGCTGTTGCTTGCTGATGAACCGACCGGCAACCTGGATCGGAAAAACGGAGAGGAAATTATTGACTTGCTAAAATTATCTAACCGTAACCTGGAACAGACGATTCTTTTGATTACCCATGATGAAAAGATCGCATTGGAGGCGGATCGCGTTATTACCATAGAGGACGGGAAAATTGTCGGCGATCAGAAACGGAGGTAAGAATATGTGGAAAGACTATTCGATAGGATTCATCAAAAAGAATCGGGCTTCCAGCGTATCCGTTCTGGTTGCGGCGTTTATTTCTGCTCTGTTTCTTTCTTTGCTGTGCGGTTTGTTTTATAACTTCTGGAATTATGAAATAGAATCTGTTGTTTTAGAAGAAGGAAACTGGCAGGGACGCATCAGCGGGGCGTTTGAAGAAGATAAAGTGTCCGAGATTGAGAATTTCGCCAATGTAAAAACGGCTATAATCAATGAGGATTTATCAGACGATCAAACTCTTGTAGTTGATATTTGCTTTGATAACATGAGGGCTGTGTATCAGGATATGCCTCTTATCGCCCAGCAGTTAGGTGTTCCGGAAACTTCCGTATCGTATCATGAATCACTGCTGTCAAGTTATTTCATCAACGATCCGCAGGACAGCAATCCGCCCTTATTGATGGCTTTTTATCTCTTTGTACTCCTGCTTGTGTCGGTGTCTTTGATTTTAATCATTCATAACTCGTTTGCTGTATCTATGAATGCCCGTGTCCATCAGTTTGGCATCTTTTCCAGCATTGGGGCGACGCCGGGGCAAATTCGCACCTGTCTTTTACAGGAAGCGGCGATGCTTTGCGTGATTCCTGTTTTGATCGGAAGTTTTGTCGGAATCGCTTTGACCTTCGGAGCCATCCAGGCAGTCAATATTCTCGCCGATAGTATTGTCGGCAGGCATGAAGCTGCCTTTGCCTATCATCCGCTGGTGTTTGCAGTCACGATTCTGACCTCGTTTTTGACGGTACTGATTTCTGCCTGGCTGCCAGCCAGGAAATTGAGCAAGATGACCCCACTGGAAGCTATAAAAAACACGGGAGAATTACAGCTAAAACGGAGAAAAAAATCCCGTATTCTTGCGCTTTTATTTGGAACCGAAGGGGAACTTGCCGGGAATGCGCTGAAAGCACAGAAGAAATCTCTGCGAACCGCCACGCTGTCGTTGACCCTTTCTTTTTTGGGCTTTGCCCTTATGCTGAGTTTTTTTACTCTCTCTGGAATCAGTACAAACCATACCTATTTTGAACGCTACCAGGATGCCTGGGATGTGATGGCAACGCTTGAGGACACAAAGATCGAGGACTTCTCTCATACGGATGAAATCCATGCTTTGCCTGATACAGACAGTGTGATTTATCAAAAGGCAAACGCCGTTTGTTCTATTGGGGCGGACGCTGTCAGCGAAGAAGTAAAAAGTCTGGGTGGTCTTGAAACAGTCGCCGGAAGTGATGTCAGTATGGCAGATGGGATTTATACCATTCAGGCTCCTATTGTAATCATGGACGACAGCAGCTTTGCCACGTATTGTGAGCAGATCGGCGTTTCCTCAGCGGAAAACGGGAGCGTTGTTTTGAACCGTATTTGGGACAACATAAACAGCAATTTCAGATACAAAGAATATGTTCCGTTTTTGTCAGAGAACCAGGACACGATGACTTTACAAAACCTGGAAGATGCGGCTGCAACTGTGGAGATTCCGGTTTTGGGCTTTACAAAGGAGCCGCCGGTTTTGAGAGAAGAATATGATAACTATGCTTTAGTTCAATTTGTGTCCCTTTCCACATGGAAACAAATCGAAGAGACGATTGGAAATGCTGAACCAGATACCTATATCCGCATTCTTTCAGAAAAAGAAAGAACCCTGACAGAACTGAGTATGATTGAAACCGAGCTGACGAATGTGCTGGGGCATGACATTTCTTTCGAGGTGGAAAACCGGGTTCAGGAAAAGATAGACAACGATGCTATGCTGAACGGGTACAAACTGATAATCGGGGCGCTGTGTGTGCTGCTGGCCTTCATCGGGATCGCTAACGTATTTTCCAACACGCTGGGATTTATCCGGCAAAGGAAAAGAGAATTTGCGAGATATATGTCCATTGGCATGACGCCGGAAGGTATGCGAAAAATGTTTTGGATCGAAGCCCTCGTTATAGCTGGCCGCCCCGTTCTGATCACGCTGCCGATTACGGTTGTGTTTGTGTGGCTGATGATAACGGCAAGCTACTTGAATCCAATGGAATTTTTAGCAGTGGCTCCCATTGTTCCTATCCTGCTTTTTATCGTGGCACTTTTTGGCTTTGTTGCACTGGCATATTACCTGGGTGGCAAGAAAATTCTGAAATGTGATCTGGTAGAAGCACTGCGAACGGATTATATGGGATAATACTATCGTTCAGACAAATCGCTTTATCCACAACAAAAGCCCCATCCCTCAATGGTTGAGAGATGGGGCAAACTATTTACGCTGCAATCTCCGGGATTTCCCCGACAAAGTTATACACGATCCTGACTTCCTGCACCTTCTGGCCGTCCACCTTCTTGACCTCGCCGATCAGGATTTTACTGATAAGCCGGTTCAGTACGGACTCGTCCAGTTCCTCAATGGCGGCATAGCGCCGGATTTCCTTGATAAAGGTTCGGACTTCGCTTTCCTGTGCGTCCGCCCGGCTGAATATTTGACTTGTTGGGGTCCGGGGTTATTGCGTTTGGGGGCCATTATGAG